>TARA_R100000329_G_scaffold31568_2_pt1 | contig 15904 bp, 27 predicted proteins | sample TARA_R100000329 | Tara Oceans TARA_R100000329 (sample SAMEA2620783) | marine metagenome | biome: marine biome (ENVO:00000447); feature: surface water layer (ENVO:00002042); material: "saline water (ENVO:00002010), including plankton (ENVO:xxxxxxxx)" | depth 5 m | reverse complement strand
ATCTTCATCCATCAAACGATAATAAAGTTCATCGGGGCTAATATTTACCCAAGAACCTACTTTCTTTCCATGAAGGTAAAAATTACAAAAAGTATTCAATTCTCGAACAGTCATCGTTCCCCAAATACCATCGCTAATTTCAACTGCAATTTCTTTGTCGCCAATCTGCTGACAATTGAGACGAACCTCAATCTTATCACGACTTTCATTAAAGTCATAGAAAAAATAAGGAATACGATTCTCAAGGCAATACTTTACATCAGCAGGAAGATTCAAGGTTGCATACAAAGTAAGCAACAACTTAGCAGCATCCTGTTCAAAACAAGACTTATATGTTAAACGAGCCAATGCAGAAATAATGTCTGCCAAATTAGCAACTTTACCATTAATTTCGTAGCGAATACCTGAACGAGAAAGTAAGACAGGACAAGAGCCAATTCTAACTAAATGGTTAAATGTAGGTTCAAAACCATACCTTCTATGACTGTATCTTGACTTTTTGGGAGATAGAAAACCTCTCCAATATTGTTCAATACCTGCTAAAATAGGGTCTTTTTTAGTTCTATCTGCTCTAATTGTTTCTGCTTTAAAATTAAAAGTTTCACAATTGACAGATGTTTCATATTTTTCATTCGAATCATCGGGCTTATAAATACTAATAACTGCCATATAATCACATCACATACATATTTTTATTGTCATTATCACAAATAGCGTGAATTTCATTTTCTATTTCGTCTGCGGATAATAATTGGTTGCCACAAACTCTACAACGAGTAGCAACCTGTTTATTCTTTCTCTTATTGAGAATATACTTTGGGTCTTTTTCTTTCATACATTTTCACCATTTTTTCTTTAATATTTTTTTCATGAGCACAAACTTTACAATTATGTTTAGGGCATTCTTTTTCGTGATACTCTAACATTTGTTTTATTTTTTCTACTTCATCTTTGAAATACTTATGAAATCCTTTACGGACTGCTTCATCATTATTCCAAAGAGTCTTAAGAAAGGTTTGAGAAAGTCTCCATATTTTTTCTTTATCATCTTGAAGAGAATGACAGACATTTATAGCCATCGTCAATCTATCAAGATTTGTATTATCATTATAATTGCACATCTGGATAATTACACTTTCACATTCCTTATAGGAATCAAAAAGCGTTGTCATGTTCCCACCTAAATTTCACAAGCACCACCAGCACAGGCCAATTCGCCTGAAAGGTCAGTATTATCTTGAGTCTCAACAACCTTAGATAAATCAACCTGAGTTAAGGTTCTACTGAGTTCTTTATACATTTCAGCATCACAATCTTCAAATGGTGCTTGAGTATAAGAACCACCATCATAAGGTAAAACAGACAACCCATTGTAATAATGCCGATTAATCCACATCCATTCTGCTACTTCATCCCATTCATTTTCTTTAATGGAAATAGTCGCTGAAACATTGTGAGTGTTCAAACCATCGTTATGTCCTGCACCAACCCAACGAATACTGAAATTCTTAACTCTCTCTAACAAATCAAATACTGATTCGTGGCGAGTAATTGCTCCTTCTGGAGCCTTTTGGGGAATACTAATAACAGCCTGTTCAATAGGATTAAAGAACTCATCTTCAACCAATTCAGGATGATTACGAATCAAATAATCATAAATGGCTTCATTTTTGCCGACTCTAATTCTGCGAATATAGTAGTCGTTGTGCCAAGCGTGAATACCACTTGATGTTCCGAGAACGAGAGAAGTGGTTCCAGCAGGTTTAACGCAGGTTGTTCGTGAAGCAGGATTAATACCAATTAACTTAGCAACACGCTCATTTTCTTTCTTAACTTCATAAGCGGCCATTTCTAAATCTAAATGCTCAACAACATTTGAAGCAATACCTGTCATTGAAACGCCAAGCAAAGCATCTTTTTCTGTTGCTTTACGCCACACTTCACGAAGGTAGTGAAAATCAGTATATCCTGCTTGAAGCGTTCCAAGGAAAGCGGCGGCAGAAACTCTTGATTCTAAGTCTGCTTGGTCAATTACATTTGAAGCATTAACCTCAGTAAGATTACAAAACTGATATGGTCGCAAAGCAATTTCACAGCACGGGTTTGTTCCCCAATCTTTATCATTATTGAAATAAATTCCAGGTTCTCCTGAACCAGAGGCTTTGATTCTGTTCCACAAATCCATAAAGAATGGTTTTTTAACACGGTGTCGTAGCAATACTGCTGAATTGTTTGCTCTACCTCTTTGAGCATTGTTTTCCCACCAATTACCAGATTTACAGGCAATCATTTCATGGTCGTCTGCTGAAAACAGGCTAATCATAGCGGCACGACGAATACCGCCGCTAAGAACAGCATCAGCAATATGACACATAATATCATGTGCTTGAATAGGTTTCAAGTTAGAACCGTTGGGAATGTTTTGAAGCATACCTTCAATTTTAACGAGACATTCTCTCAATGGTTGTGGGCCTGGGGCTTTTCCACCGGAGGTTTTCAAAAGAGAACCTTTAGGCCTAATATCTGAATAATCAAAAGTAGGCGTGGATGTTCTAATACCAGTATAACATTCCATTAGAATTTTAATTGCATCAGCCCAACCTTCTATCGAATCATTGACTAAATAGCGTCGTTGGCGATTTGGGTTAGGGTGCTGAATTGCAGACATTAATTCTACATGGTGTCGCTGAACAGAATAACCAACACCTGTTCCTCCTAACAAAAGGAACATGGCTTCACTAAAAGCGATGTGAGTGTCAATTGGCATATAAGCACAATTGTAGACACGATTTGGGCTAATTTCAATAGGTTTACCACCAAATTGCATTGAACGCATAGAAGGCAATACCTTTTTTGTTTTAACAAAATGGGTATAAACATCTATAATTTCTTCTTTTAATTGTGGATAAGTTTTAATGTGCATTTGCATATTTCTCTCAACAATTTCATCCCAAGTTTCTCTTCGGGATTTTTCCTCGCTGAATTTAGCGTATTTCATATGCACCGTAATGTCTGATAGAATCTTAATGTTTTGTTCTTGTTTCATTTTTCAACACCTATATTTTGTCCTTTTTGGCAAGGCATCTAAAGTCGTAAAACTAAAGATAAACGGTGTTTGTCCATCTGTCAAGACCCATTCTTTTTCTTCCACAAAAGACCAATTCTTAAAATCAAGAATTGCTTCTCTTCCGTGTGCTGTGAACAAATCTTCAACAGAAACAAACACCTGCCCTGCGTAGTCAATCCGAGTTTGTCCCTCGGCATAAATGTAGCCCTTCCGTCCCGTCGCAAGGATATGACGGGGTGGGTAAAAATCGGGCTTCACAACTGCTAAACCGTTGAGCAGTAGTGCGTTTTTGGCATATTGCCAACCCTTCAAATCGAGCATTAATTTGAGGGCGTCTTCGTGAATAAAATTGAGTAAATCGGGTTCCATCACTCAAAAAAGGGGAAGCCGCCAGTTTATATAACTAGCGACTCCCCCGATTTTGGGCGATTGAGAACAGGAAAAAATTACTTTCAGCAATTTCCTCCAACAATTGCAGGAGTCAAGTCCACCGATTGAACGGTGTCCCAGTTAATTCCTGCAATACTTTCTCTCGCAACCATTTCCCCATCAATAAAAACCCAATGGGTGGGATGGTCGCCAATTTGCTCAATCACTTCAGATGAAGCGAGCATCAAGTCTGTATGTCCTGTTTCATTCAAAATTCGTAGTCTAATCATATTATCAACTCCTGTTGCATTCTTTCCTGTTCTCAATCATATATAAAGCCCTTCATCATTCGGGGTGGCTCTCACCCTGCTGATTCTTGGCCTTTAATTCACTAATTAATTCAATTGCCTCATATTTGGTTTTCACCTTTTCTTCATAACCGAGGGCTTTTAGGTCAAGAAGTTGTGTCTCTGTGGGTTTCATTTCATTATACTTTTCATGTAAGAAATGAATATCACTATCAGAGAGAGATTTTCTTTCTTCCATTCTTTCTTTAATTCTAGCGAGTAATTTTAAATCGTTAGAATGTGAAGCCCAAGTTTCATCAAACATGGGCATATTGAACTGAGCGCAACCGAAACGGAAGGTTCGGCTTTGCTTACGAAGAAACAGTTTATATTCTAACTGTTCCTTTCTAAACGCTTCCAATCGGCGTTCTTCTCGTTCACGCTCAAGTCTTTCCTGCCTTTCTCGTTCAATACGAAGTTTTTCCTGATATTCAGGAGACTCATAATAACGACGGCGTTCTTCCAGTCTTGCCTGTCTTTCGGCTTCTTGGCGACGACGCCGTTCAATTATTTCTTGTCTTCGTTTTGCTACTGCCGCTTTCTTCTCTTCAATTCTCTTCTTTTCTGCTAAAAACTCAAGAGAGAGTTCAGTTGATTTCACATAGAACAAAGCAAGGTCTTTCATCAAATTGTCATTTGGAAAACCATGAACCGTTTGTTGGTTCTTAGGATTATCTGGATGATTCCAACGCCAAACAATAGAAGCCATCTTATATCCAGTTTGACCAAATTTACCTTCTGCTCTCTTACGAATAGTGGTAATGTCTCGGTTCTCTTCAATTTCAGCATCCCAATATTGTCCACCCTTTTGATGAACATTGTAATACAAATCTAATTCACGAACCGCTTCAAACATCATTTCAAATGCTTGACCTTGTTCAGCCCACCATGCTTCTGCTTTCATGGACTTAATACGAACATCAATCCATTCCTTAATTTGTTCGTCAGTAATCATATCAGCAGGAATGCTTAACTCCTGTGAAATTTGACGAACAATTAAATACGAATTGATGTGGTCGCTACCAACACATTCAACATTCCCATTCTCTGTGTTTTCAATACGGAAATGATATTTGATGCGGTGTCCACACAGACACTTACCATATCCATTTCTGGAATTAGTAATCCATTCAGGCATTCTTTCCTGAGGAACATAATAATCAGACCAAAAGACTTCACCGGTAGCAATCCATTCATGTTTTGCTTCTTCGTAATCATCTGCTACGGATAGTTCGACCATTCGTTCTTTCAAAACTTTATCCCACTTACCTTCACCTAATTGGCGTTTAACAGAAGTAATATCCAGATTGTTTCTGGTATTTAGTTCAACATTAGGAGTATCAAGTGGTATCAAAATGTTCCTCTTCATAGAAATTCCCTGTCCTCTTTCTCAAAGTTATATTGTTCTTTCAAATATCCAGTTAGAATATCATCCATCTTTTCTTGTAGTGCATCAATAATACCTGCAATTACACGGCGATTGAGACTAATCCATAGTTTGTGATACATATTGATTACCACCTTTGGTTGGTCTTCCTCGTTTTGAGTAATAACAATTGGTGGCATTTCATCGGTATCAATAATTCTAAATTCTACATTTGGCTTTGGTTTCAAAAAAGGTGTTGTCATACGAGCATCCTCCATTTTGCTTTCAATGAATCGGGGTGTTGAATATAATTAGATTCAAACTCACCATTTTCATTATAAATTGGCTGTTGTAAATTTTCTTCACAGAACATTCTTGCTTCATCCGTCATTTGATATTGATGAATGGCATTCAATTCAGCATTGAAAGTGAAAAAACGAATGTCGTGTTTTCTAAATGCTCTTTGAATTGTAATACATACAGAACGAATAAAATTCGTAGGTGTGCGCTCTAATGGTTCATCAAGACCATGTGCTACGATTGCTTCAAAGATTTCATCAGGTGATAAACGATTATATCTGATGAATTCATTGATAACAGCAGTTTCAATAATATCTCTTTTTGTAAACATATTTCTTCCTCATTTTTTTTATTTTACGGGCGGTGAAAGTCCTTCCCGACGACAGTATATAAAGAATGCAAAAATAGTGGCGGGCGTATCAGGATTTGAACCCGAATCTCCGGCTTAGAAGGCCAGAATGCTATCCTATTACACCATACGCCCATGTGAACCACTATTCTCATTCTTTGCTATAAAAGCCCCCTATTAAAAAGGCTTCGTTGATATTCTTGGTATGGATAATGTTTTCAATCCTTCCTAAATCATCAACTTCGCTTTTATCTGCTCCTTGAACGATAAATTCAGATAGGAGCAAAGCCAAGCGTTGTGGACTTGCGCCGACAATCATCTTAGACAATTGTTCAACCAAGTGGTCTTTGTATTGCATATGTGCCAAACAATCAAAACATTCAATTCTTTCAAGAACATCATGCTGGTAGTTTGGAACAACATACCAAAGTTTTCCTTCGCACTTTTCACAAGAGTCCATATGAAACCCTCCCATATCGTGCATGATTACGACAATAGCCTTCGCAGAAACTATGTTCTGGGAAACCATTGTTTGCTTTTGATTCAAAGACTTTATTACATTTATTATTACTACAAATTACTTTTACTGTTTTCATTTATATTCCTCCTTTACGGGAAACGTCTCTAAATATGTAGCAATTAATGCCATTAATTCTTCCATACCGTTGAGTCCTCTCATATTCGCTTGTTCTTCAAAAGTAAGAGGAATCATAGCGAGAGTAAGAACATATTCGTCAAAATCAAGAGCCGTCTCGTTCCGAAACACCAAATTAGTGTGGATTTTTGTCATATTGTCTAGAACAAATTGTTTATTGTTCTTCACCATTTCTTCATTTCCTTTTGGTAGTTTCATTTTTATTCCTCCCATTCGTCTTGTTTTTCTTCATTAATCAGTTTGGGGATATGCCATTCCGCAAACATTTTTTCTACTTCGTCATTAGAAGTGCCATAAATCATTTTATCAACATACATTCTGATAAAATGTAGTCTATACTTCACAATTCTGTTGTGAACTGACCAAGATTCAGTCAATTTACAATTGTCCTTAAGTATTGTGTGTATTTGTTCAATTATTTTTTCTGGTGGGTCAAAGAGAGAGTCTGTCATTTTTATTCCTCCATTAGTTGTTGTGGATAACGGGGCTTACGAGCGTTATAAGCACGAACACCCACATTGTATTTCTTTGCATAATGGTTTGCTGGAAACCAATCGGGGCGACGGTTCTTACGCCATTCAGCAAAACGCCACTTACCTTCAAGATAATAGTGGCGATAAGATTCAATTACATAATCCCAATTGTGAACATCCATTGGATTAGGAATCCGATATTTATCATCCATAGCAATTAAAACAGGTTGTAATCTATTTTTTGGAAATGTATGTTCAAATATTACATCAAAGTAGGGAATACAATCAAGGATTCTTTGATGAGTTCCATGTTTTTTTTCATAGCGATAAGTGTATTCATCGCAAAGAGCCAAGCCGTGTTCATAAAGCCAGTTCCAATTAGCATAAGTTTGCCTCGCCCAAATGGTTGAGGGGTGATTTAGCATGGCTGGCTTCATCAATTCGGACTCGGTGGCGAGGTGAAAAGCCTTAAGGTCTTTCAATTGAGGTTCTTCACCGTGTTCTTTGACATATTGCATGTAAAGAATATTAGTATGCAACATTTGACAGGTTTCAGTCGGCATCTTGACAATATGCTTATCAATCATTTGTTGAGCCGCTTCAACAGGATTTCGTGATAGTGCGAAAATATTCATTAGCATTCCACCTCTTCATAAGTAGCCTTGTTCATCCAGTATTGATACCAATACATCGCAAACTTCAATTCAGTTAAATTATGGGAAGTAGGGTCTTCTTGAAAAGCCAAAAAGTCCTTTTTCATAACATTACGAGAAGCCATAATTTTAATACCGACTTCATTTTCAGTCATGGGTTTATCAACATCCCCATGCATTTGTTCTTGTATTTTTCTTATTTGTATTTCTTCTTTCATATAATCAACTCCGTGATTTTAGATATGCTTTATAGGAGTCCATACCTTGACTCCGATATAGTTTGTAAAGCCTCGCTTCTCGTTCAGCAGTAGCAACAGGCTTCATTAGGAATTTTTTATCAAAGAACCGATGGCTCTCTGGTCTAAGTTTATCTTTCATTAATTTCATTTTTTATCTCTCCATAAGAAGGCGAGGAAAATAGGTTCATGCCACCAAACGACGCACTATTACAGCAGATACAATGATTTCCTATTTTTACTTGTAAAACCCCTATGCAGGAAAATAAAGGCGCAGATGAGTACCCCAAGGAAGGATAGCGTGAGTGAACTGTGAGAACCACCCATAGAATTAGGTTGCACCGTTTCCTTATTTTTTACTTTGCTTAAACCTGCTATCAAATCAGGGCATCCCCTGAAGTGAATATTATTCAATATTTAGTTTTGATTGATTTCCGTTCCAAGTGATTTCAATCGGAATACGGAATGTTCGTTCACCAATCGCACCGCATTCCAAACACACAAAATGCTGGTCAATTACATTAAATCTACCATCAATCATTCTTAAATCTTCTGCGGTTAATTCATAATCATCATGTTGGCAATTCATAGTCGTCCCTCCAAATACTTTTCAAATAGTTGTTCAAGTAGTTTATCAATATATTTCATTCTGATTTCTCCTTATTCAAATAAATAATCTCATCAACCAAAGCGTTCAAATCTTTGCTAAAATAAGCGTTAATGTGAAAAAATAGTTTACGGGCTTGTTCTTCATCTTTAGAAAGTTCTAAAAACTGCTTATACAAAGCAAAGTAATCATCATATCCCATATTTTCATGATTAGCGAGAGTCCAGTAATATTCAAGCGTTTCTCCATTTTGGAGAACATAATTCAAAGGTTCTTCTTCATATTTCATTCGTCTTCCTCCGGCAAATTAGTGTATTTCATGATATTTTTATCCTTGGCATAGAAAGCAATCTCTTCAAGTTCGATTGGTTCATGCTCATTCCAATCTTCTTGAATATAAGCAAGAATACCATCACACCAAACATAATCTAGTTCCATCAAGAAACAAACAATGTCATTATAAGACCACTTATCTACAATTTTCATAAATTCTTCATATTTCATGACTTCCACCCTCTACTATTCTTTCCAGCGTTGCGTTCAATTTCGTCTGCCTCGCTAAATAACCAAGTTAGAACGGCTAATTCTGACCCCCAATTATCACCATATTGTTCATTTTCTTCCAAGAAGTCCATTACTTTTCTAAGGGTTTCTTTAATTTCAATACTACTTTTCATTCTTCTTCACCACGAAAAAAGGTCGCTTCAATCTCTTCAAATCTCTTAATGAAGTTCTTTGCTTCATATCGCAGAAGCGAAAGTAAAACCTTATAATGGTCATCATTTTTATCATATCGCTTTAGTGCTTGAGTAGCATTTTCAACCAATTCATGCACCAACATTTTCAATTCATTATTCATATTTATTTCTCCTTTTTAGGTATAGGCATCGCACCTATCCGAGCGTCAAAATATCCAGATTGTTCACGCTTACACAATCAGAGCAGGGGAAACACGGCCCTGTGGATTATCAATTGATTCCGGGCTTTGGCCCAACAAAGAATAGATTTTGTTTTGCTCTCGTAATAGCAACATAGCAAATGTTGTTTTCCTCATGTCCTCCTTTCGGGTGTGGCATTCTATCTGTAGCAAGGATATAAACATTGTCTGCTTCAAGTCCCTTCGCTTTGTGGACAGTAGAAAGCATAATTTCTCCAACCTCAGGGTTGTCAAAAACACGCTTAATTTCTTCAATAATGCCGCCAACCGTGGTTGCTTTACCGACAAAAATAGCGATACAATCTCGCTTATCTTCAAGAGCAAAGGCTTGAGACTTTTTGTCTTCGCTGATTAATCGCTCATAATTAAAATCAAAGTCTTTTTCGTACAATTGCCAGAACTCATCTGAACCCATGTGTTTATTCTTTGAAATCTTCTCAACTGCCATAATCAATCCCTTAGTCATATCACGACCAAGAATATATGCAGATTTACCAGCACTAATTAATTCGTAAAACGCACCAACCAAAGGAGCGTTATATCGGCAAAGAACCATGTCGTCTGCTTGAGGATTAAACGGCGCATTTTCAATAACACTTCCGTTAGTCGCATCTTCGTGGTATTTTAGTTCAGGAACATATCTATTCGCTTCCTTAACAACCGATACTGGACAACGCCATGTGATTGACAAAGGAAAATCGCTGATTTTTCGCTCGCCCTTTGAAAGACGCTGATGAAACATGGCGATTGAGTTAGAATCTGCTCCACGGAAGCCGTAAATTGCTTGGTTTTTATCACCAACGATGATGCAACGACCATTACCGACACTTCGCATAATTAATTCACGCTGACTTTCATTGAAATCTTGCGCTTCATCAACGAATAGAATATCATAACGGGGAAGAGGATAGTTATTCACCAAAGGCAACCAAACCATGTCATCAAAATCAATCAAATGAGTTTGAGTTTTACACATTGTAAGAATGGCTGGCATGGCTTCAAGAACGATATTTAATTCTCGTTCTGAATGAAAGTTGATATTATACTCACCAATAAGCCTATGTAGTGATTTAATGTCTTTTGGTTCAATAAGACTACCTTTGACCAAAGACACCAATTTCTTCACAGGTGCTACATGAAAGTCCTTCCCAAGAAGTTCTTTTACAATGTTATTCACTTTGAAGTTATTTACTTTCGTTCTAACTCCAGCACCACGAATTGCTGCAAATCCAAACGCATGGAAAGTTTTTGCTTCTACATTGTCTGGTAGGCGTTCTTGTAATTCAGTAGCAATTGATTTATTGAAAGCCAAAAATGCTGCTTTAGTGTTTTCAGGTAGTCGGTTTGCACCTTCAACAATAGTGAAGGTTTTACCGCATCCTGCACCTGCGCTAACAAATACATGGTCTTCTGTGTTTTCAATTGCATTCCAAATGTTTTCTTGTTCTTGTGTTCCTTTTATCATGTTTCTTTCTCCTGTAAATTAGGGAATATCAGAGGGAACTGCTTCGTCCAATGTCGAAAGACTATCTCCATTTGCTCATGTTTTTGCAGTTATTACTGGATAAACCTCGTGAAAGGGGTGGAGAAGGAGGCAAAACCGAACTTAATCGGTCATACTTCATTTGTTGCCCCTGCCTCAACTTCTCCGTGAAAATAGTGCTGAGAGCAGGATTTGAACCTGCGAACCGTTAAGGACAGGAGTTTAAGCCCTGCGTGTTTAACCATGCTCCACCATCTCAGCATTTGAATTTGTATAATGAAATGAGAATATTTACATTAAATGGATGGAAATGTGCAACCATTCGACGCACTTCAACAGGGGCAGGGGTGAGCCGTATAAGACCGGCGACACCCCCCTCATTCTTTGTTGGCTGTTTGATTAAATGCTCATCAATTAAACCTAATGAGGTAAATGAGCCACAAACAAAAACCTACGACGATTGACCCCCAAAACAGTCTTAATCGGACATTGTTTGGAGGATTACATTTTTTCTTCAAACAGTAATGACTGGTTGAAATAACCCCATGATGAACATAGGATTCAAGAAGATGATTAGAACCTTCGGGAATATCAACGCCGCAGGATTGACAGATGTAATCCTTTTTTGCTTTAATATAGACTTCTTCTACTAAACGCATCAAATCACCCAAAGGCGGGAGAAGAGAGGAAAGGCTCGAAAGCCCCCCAAATTCATGCGCCTCTCTTCCCCCATTTGTGGATAAAGGGAGAATAGAGGGCCTTAGCCCCCTATTCCCCGTTGTTCAGTTCAGAGAACTGGAAATGCAAAGGATGAAGAATTAACTTCACTCTTCGGAGGAAAGGAGGGAATCAACGCTTCCATCCCAGTTTCCATCCTTATACATCTTTCCGAGGTTGTTGCGGGTTCGCTTAACAACGGCGGAAGCGTATTCGTTTGCATCCTCAAAAGCACCGCCACCAGACTTGATGTGCTTCATGCTGATTGCACCGATGATTTCATCGTGGTTAAAGTAGCCAATAGCGGCTTCTTCAACAACTCCACAAATTCGGTCAATTGACACACGAACTGCGGCTGGAACGGCAGATTTCTGGCCTCTTCGGAAAGGCGTGCCATCTCTACCCTTCAAAAGTGCCTTCAAAGCACCTTCGGCGGCGGTTCGCTCATCAGGGTTGTTCGTCCCGATTTGCAGGTTCAATTCAACAACTTGACGCAATCCTGCATCAAGCGTAGTGTCGGCTTCAAGGTATTCGTTCACCTCAATAACGAGGCTTTCCCATTGTGTGTTGTCCATATTTTTTCAACTCCGAGCCAGTTCTTGTTGGCTCTATCCTTTCCTCTTGTCAGGGGTATATAAGCCGCTTCATTTCCAAGGATGCGGTGTTTTTTCCACACCGATGAAGGCAGGTTTGAATCCGCCGAGGGCAGGTTTGAGTTTGCATAGCGACGTCTTTCAATCGTGTTTAAAATGAATGAAATGATTTCTTTTATCCTTACTTTGCCCTAATGTAATTAATTGTTCAAAATGAATAGCGATTGAAAGACATTAACAGTTCCACGCCATGCGAACCTTTCTCATGGGTTTCGCAGTCTATGAGAATCGGACTTATGCAACACAACCTATTCAAAATTAAACGAAAACAGCATTTTTGGGGGTCTTTTTCGCATTTCGCATTTTCGCATGGGGGGCCAAGGGGTAATACCCCCTATTATTCAAGGGTTATAACAACCCCAATAATACAAGGCTTGTGTAAATACATAAGTGCCTAATTTTAGAGGGGTAGATTTCAGACACAGTATGATAATAATGAGAATATGATAATATATGTAAAACATATATCTTCTGCTACACAACCTTCTCATTTTTCAAGGGATAGTGTTTCTCATCCTATGCGAACCCCATGCGAAAGAGTCCACACTTCTCTATTATACTAATATTCATATTCGTATTCTTATACGAATTAATATAAGCCCAATTGAATAATACCCAATTAGTCCAATAGTGGGTTGAGGTGTAATAAATTATACAAAGTAATGCCGTTGAAGGTAATGTAAAACAACATAATGTCGCTTTTAACGATGTATTCAAACCATATGGTTTTAGACACTTTGTAGAATAAAACCCTATATTCACCAAAGGAGGCTTAATCATGTGCCAAAAGTGCGTAGAATCCTTGACCACCATTAGCCCGATGATGAAAGCCCACCTCAAAGAGAAGTTCGTTGAGTCTATGCACAACGATTTGAACGCTCTTGATGTTGATGTTCCCTTTCTTCGTGCTTATGAACTCCATGCTCAAGCACTCAAAGAAACCGTTGATTCTATTTTGATGGATGAAATCACCGATATGATGGTTTCAATCATCACGGGCGATATGTCGGGCGTTGTGGAGATGTTGGGTGAAGCAAGTGATTTTCAAAAGGAGTGGGTCTAAATCAGTAAAATATGGTGTGAATCGTGCTTTCAGCACAAACCCTCCGAAGGGGCGCATTGGATTCGAGTTTATCTTCGAATTCCGCCCTTTTCGGGTTCCCGCCTTGAATGTCGGGAATGTAATTCTGCAAGGAATTACTGAGCCTTCGGGCCATTAAATCAAAGTAAGACCATATGGTTGTATTGCTTTGCAATTAAAACCCTATACTGAATAACCACGCCTCTATTGCTTCGGGGGTCGCTCCCCCGGAGGGGATTGACCGAATACCCTTGTTGGTGGGGGTAAGGTGTGATTTTTCCTGTAGTGGGACACATTAGCAGATATGACGGCTGAGTAGCATAGATTATTTGTTCCCTGTGAAAGCGATTAAGGCTCAAAAGGCGCATGGCCACTAACCATGTTCGTAAAATCAGCAGCATGGCTCTATAGACACACATAGAGCACCAAAAAGTGAGTGCGACCCAATCGTATCATGCTTGGAGATACCCAATTCTTCATCCCATCCTTTCACATTCCTATGGCTATTAGTGGCCATAAAACCATAGTGAAACAAAGCCGAAACACAGAGCAGTAAGGCGCGAAAGCAACCAATCAATGAATTCCATGGGATTCATTGTGTCGGACAAAGTAGCGGGGTGAGTCTCATATGAATGGAGTAGGCGGCGTTTTGTATTCACAGCCTCCGCTTGAGAGCAACTGATGTAGGTAGCGGTATAACGGCAAGTAAAGGCACAAACGGGCATATTAGTGCGAATATCAATAATAATGGAGACTTTTCCCTGCCCTGTTTGTTGCCCCCAAAATATATTGGGGTTAAACATTACATTTGCAAAGCATTAAACCATATGGTTGTAGACTTTGTATTACAACCCTATTATACTCAAAAAGAAATCCATTGTTGCTTCAAGGGGCTAACTTGAGCAACACCAACCGAAGAGGTGAAAAACATGAAGAAAAATAACTGGATTAGTAATGCAAACAAAGTGCGAGCATGGGCCGAAAATCAAGACCCAAGCGATAACTTGAGCGCCGTTATGCTTTCCCTTCAATTGGGAGACAATGCGGCCAATGACGACCTTCGTTCTACCTATTGGACAGCAATTCGTTCAATTGGTTCGACTATGGATGGTTTTCCTCAAGCCCGCCGTGGCAGGGAAAGCAATCTCTCCGAAACGCAGGAACTTGTTTTGGCGACTGTGGAGGAAAGCGTGGCGTATGCCTTTGCTCAAATCCCTACTGAATTCCACGAACTACTCCTTACTGTGATTGTTCCACACGGGCGAACTGGTGGCGTTTATGGCTCCTTTGACGAACTGTGCGCTTCTTTCAAGAAGCAAGCACATAACTACATCATTCAATCAATGAAGGATGGTCGGGTGGCTATGACCAAAGACGGCGAATTTGACATGAAGGGCGACCTTCTGCAAATCACGCCACGAACCAAGCCTGAAAAGGCTGAATCCAAGGGAGGTTCGGAAGAAGAGTGATTGCAACAGGTTAGCCCCTTGTTGCCCCCTTTAGCCTTCGGGCTATTGGGGTTCGCCATTACATTTACAAAGTCTCAAACCATATGGTAAGAGGAACTTTGTGGCTACGCTCCCTATATTGAATCATTTATGCTTTATCATGTTCCAACGAAGGCACTACCAAAAGATAGCAGAAACCTTAGCAGAATTGGGCGGCATTTCCGTTCCAGTCATTGAGCGCATGATTCTCATGTTTCGCCGTGATAATCGGCGTTTTGATGCTCACCGCTTCATCAAGGCTTTTAACGAAGAATATGAGGACATTTGGGGCGTTCCTTACCCTCATAAGATTCGTTCATATGAGGTTTGATTCATCAAATACGGCATGAAGCCCGTAGCACCCCCAAAACGGCCCGACAATTGGCGACCCTCGGCCAATTAGCCCGACCCGAAAGACAGGGAAGGCAGGGAGTTAAGACCACTTACGGAGAAAAGGGTTCAATTCTCCGTAGGTGGCATCGGGCCGTTTCACTTAATTAACAAAGTATTATTACCATATGGTTGTAATGGCTTTGCCTGCACTTTAATTACAACCTTATACTGAATAGTGGGGTCTTGGTTGCTTCGGGGAGTTATGAAGCATCAAACCCACTTGGAGGAATTGATATGAACACGAAAAATTGGACAAAGAACACGAATGCCGTTCTTGCGTGGCTTGAGCGTGAAGAACGAGGTGATAACGGTAAGGCCATTGAATTGAGCATTATGCTCGGAAATGGTGCTGAGAACGATGATATGCGTTCTACTTACTGGACGGCTATTCGAAGCATTGGGAGCGTTTATGACGATTTCCCAGTCGCTCGCCGTGGTCGGGAGTCTTCACTTCCCGACGATGTGGAGCAGAATGCGCTTTCTGTGAAGAATGCGGTTCAAAGTGCCTTTGCCACCATTGGTAGTGCTGACTTGATTTTGCAGGTCATTCTGCCTCACGGACGAACTGGCGGAGCCTTTGCTGATATTGAAGCATTGGCTGAGAACTACGCTGAGAAGGCGTATAAGGCTCTCTTGACCGGCTACAAAGAAGGTCGTTGGGATGGCTCGCTTGATGGCGATATGCCCAACATGACCCCACCTGCCGTGAAAACGGCTGAAGGAGGTCAAGA
>TARA_R100000329_G_scaffold1183_1_pt1 | contig 15904 bp, 42 predicted proteins | sample TARA_R100000329 | Tara Oceans TARA_R100000329 (sample SAMEA2620783) | marine metagenome | biome: marine biome (ENVO:00000447); feature: surface water layer (ENVO:00002042); material: "saline water (ENVO:00002010), including plankton (ENVO:xxxxxxxx)" | depth 5 m | reverse complement strand
CATCTAATCTTAGCGGTTGATATAACTGACCGTTAGCGTGTCTATTGTACGCTGCAATAATAAGACCACCTTCTCCTCTTATATCTATTAAGCGTTCAATAGGAGTCTCGTTCGTTCGTCTGGTAGCAAAGGTTGTATATGCTTGGGGGTTGTTATAGTAATAATGCATACCCTTACCAGTTCTAACTTTAAATGGACATGTTGGTAGATTGTTCTCTACCCAGTCCATAGCTTCTGGTGAGTCAGCATCAACTACCACAAATTTACCGCAGACTAATGCAACAACTAGATTGTCTCTGCCAGTAAACCACTGCTCAACAGTTTTTCTGTCTGGCCTAGAAGTTTTGTATTGCTCCCAGCCTTTTAAAAAGCCTGGCGGTTTTTTGTTTGATCTTTGTAATGGGACAACGTTATAGCCCTCGTCATAATAGGCAAGCGCTATATCTAAGGCTGACTCATCCTCAGACAGATTAAGATTAAACATCTTACTCTTCTACTTTTACAATATCGTCAACTGAACCGTAGAAAGATTCAAAATTTAATCTGCCCTCCGTAGCTTTTATGATTTCTTTTGCCTGTCTGATTGACGGCTGTCTATTACCATAACGCCAGGATCTCACAGTATGAATGGATACGTCCCAATCTTCTGCCGCCTTACGATCTCCTAAAAAACTTATGTAGTCTATAAAAGAATACTCTTTAACTTTTTTATCTTTATATTTTGGTTTTACACCCATACTTTCTAACCCCTTTAATTGTTGTATAGCTAAGGCTCTTTGGCGGTGGTAATAGTTTGCCAACCACACCCTATTGTTATCTTGTTGTTGCATTTTTTACTCTCCTTAAAAAAAATGATTTACACATGGTATCAATATGGTATATACTTTTCAAGTTATAAATTTTAAGAAGAGAGGTTTATATGGAAAATGATATAACAAGTAGGATCGTTTCTCCTGAAAATGCTGTTCAAGATCAAGGTGCAAAAATCCTTGTGTATGGAATGGCGGGTGCAGGTAAAACGTATTTATCACAAACAGCACCAGGCAAGGTGTTGGTCATAAGTGCTGAAGCTGGTTTGCTTTCTATTAGAGATGCAAAGAACGTAGAAGCTATTGAAGTGAAGAACGCAGCTGAGGTTGTAGAGGTTTATGAAGCTCTACATTCTGGTAAGTTGCAGTATGATACAGTTTGCTTAGACTCTATTTCAGAGATAAGTGAATTGTTGCTACAGGCTGAAAAGGCCAAGCACAAAGACGCTCGTAAGGCTTATGGAGAGGTCCAAGAGTCCGTAACAAATGTTATGAGAGCGTTTCGTGATTTACAAATGCATGTCATGTTTATTTGTAAAGAAGATAAAGTAAATAATGATGGTGTCTTTGAACAAGCACCAAAAATGGTTGGTACTAAATTAGGACAATCAATTACTTACTTTTTTGATGAGGTATTAGCGTTGCGAGTTATTGAGGATACTGACGCAGAAGGTAATCCGGTACAAGCACGTTGGTTACAAACCAGGATTGGTCAAGGTTATGTGGCCAAAGATAGGAGTGGTAAGTTAGAAGCTTTTGAAGAACCTAATCTTACTAAATTAATAGAGAAACTTGGTTTTGCTACAGTTCAAAATCAAACTCAAAACGTACAGGGGGTACAATCATAATGTCAGATTTTGCAGACATCACATATAGCGAGTCAGAATCGCAACCAAAACCAGAGGTAGCACCCTCTGGTGAATATCAAGCTAAAATTATTACTGCTGAAAAGTATCAAGCAAAAAGTGGTAATTGGACGCTACGCATGACCTTTCAAATTGATGGTGGTAAATACCGTGATCATAATGAATGGTTTAGTCTTTGGAGTGCTAATGAGCAAGCCAGAGAAATAGCAACAGATATATTTACCAGACTTGGTAAAGCGGTGGGGTTTGTTAAGGAGCCACCACAAAATGCTACAGACTTTGTTGGTAAAACATTAACTATGCGTCTTAAAAAAGTTGAAGAAACTTGGCAAGATGACGAAGGTAACGATCAAGTTGCTGAGAAGAATAAAGTATTACTATACTTGCCACCATCTGATGACGGTATGCAAGTACCACCCTCAGCTGTTCCGCAGCTATAAAAAAAGGGGCGCAAGCCCCTTCTTTTTTTCCAACATAATAAACTAAAACTTAGGCGAATGTATTGCCTTTAATGTTTTTAGCCTATCTGCCGGTATGTTTCTCAGATGTTCTGGGACGTGATCTTCGCATTTGTGCGTTAAAACCTCATCAAACCTTATCATCTGCTTACACTTTTCACACTTAGCTTTTGCAATCATAACTCCTCCAGGTGCTTGATACACTGTTTAAGATACCATATAGCTTTGTTTAAGTCCTCTATATTTGCATCTTTGTGATCTTCCCGCCATATATACTTAATAGCTGACGCTTTGCAGAAACCCTTAAACTCTTCTCTTGATAAAGCTGATTTGACGGCCTCAATAAATTGTATGTCGCCCTTATTGTAATGTGGCGGGTGGTTTACCATATCTGTCATTCTTTCCTCCATATTCTTAAAACACTATCATCTTGTTTTCTTACAGTAAATTTCATACCTCTTCTATAACCATGTTGACAAAATAGATTGACCGATCTCCTATCAGGCAAAACTATTGAGTCTCCTATTTCCATGTCATCTATAATTTTTGACCATTTACTCCAATATCTAGTCGGTACTGGGACATCTTTTTCAATAATTACTTCATAAACTTTTTTATTGTTTTTCATTTTTGCACCTTCTTATTTTTGTCATCTTGATCTCCTCTCAAACTCTCTTTCAGCAAACTTTTGTGCTAACTCTTGTTTTTTCTTTTCACTTGTAGCGGGAAACACCCTGTCTATCTTTTCATACTCTGTTATGAACAAAGCTTCAAGTATTGCTTGATTTATATCATGACTCATTTCTCCTCCTGGTTTGATTGTCTTTCAAACATTTTATCTGATTGTTTTTGTAGAGATCTTTCTACGCACTTATCAATTAATTTACGCAACCAATTAATCATTTTTATCTTGCAGCAAACTCATATTCATTCTAAGCCAATCATGATCACCATCTAAATTTTGAAAATGTTTTGGTATTTTTAGATTTTTTTCTTCAAAATATTTATCTAATACATAAGCTAAAACTTTAGCTGTTGACTCTGATCTAATGAATTTAAGGTATCTTAACTGCAATAATGTCTTTTCAGTTAAACGCATACTTGTTTGTGTTCTTGGCATTATTTTAATTCTAAGTTGACCTCAACCACACTTGGCGAGTTATAAACAGTAGGCTGTTGTTTCCCCATAGCAACAGCGGAATACTCGCCAAGCGTGTGTTCTAGTTGAAGCCACCCTCTCTCCATATCCTCTTCGCTCATTTTAAATATCTTTGAAGCGTAGGGTGCTTTTTTCTCTTGTGCTACAAAGATAAAGTCTTGTACCGTAAAGCCAGCTTTCTCAAAACCACGCTTATAAAAAGCAGCTTGTAGGTCATATTGGAACTTTCTAATAGAGCTAGTAAACCCTCTAACAGAACAATCAGCCGTAGTTTTATAATCTACTACAACAATTGCGTTATCTGCATACGGTTTGACAATAGGATATCTAAGCACATCACCTTTGAGTTTGAGTAAGGTATCTTTTTCATACCAATACAAAGCGTTCTCATAAGGTGTATCAAATGCACCAGGATATTCTCCCGCATCTGCATTTAGATAAACTTTAGCTTCATCAAGTAAAGCGTCGTTCATAGCATAGATCTTATCTCTATCGTCTTGCTTAATAACCGTAAGGCCTCTAGCTTCGTAATCTTTTTTGAGTTCTTTGTTAGATGCGGTATAAGGTGATCCCGTAAGGACCGCTACTTCGTTGTTAAAAGCATCTTCACCCTCTACGATTAATGAATGGGCGGCTGAGCCAAACACCATAGCTGGGGTTTGCTCAACCACCTCTTGCATAGCATGTAGTTGACTCTGTTTAAATCTTCTAAGAGTAGAAGAGGAAATCCCAGCGCTTTGGTGATACACTTGATTTTCCATACCAGGAAAATAGTAAGTATCCCCAATAACTATATGCTCATGACTTTGTAGTGATTCTGGTAAATTATGCATCACACATTCTCCTTTAACATCTTGACTATTTTTTTTCTAAGTAATGGCTCAAAAGAATTAACAAAGTCATTACTATATTTAGTTCTATTGCCACATTGATTCAAACGAGGGTATCTAGATTTTTCTCGCATCGAATCAGCAATAGCCTCTAAAGTTTCGGTTACCATAGTATTAACCAATCTTTCATTTGCACTTACTTTCTTTTGCTCTATTAAATGATCTAACATTTTATTTATGCTTTGCTGATTTGTTTTTTTTTCTTTATGACATTTACAATTATTAGCCATCACACATCCTCCAAACTTTGTTTCAGTTCGGTTATACGACCTTCTATTTCATTTAACCCAGCTTTGATATTAAAGAGTTCGTAGTTAATTTTGTCGTTCTCTAACGCAAACTCAGGGTTGATTGGTTGGGTGATAACTGCGGTAATCGCCGCATCCATTACACTTTTAGTATCTTTTGACATTATATTTCTCCAAAATATTTACTATCAATATACACTATATTTGCAAAATGTAAATACATTATGTAATATCAAGTAAATAAATTTTACTACGGAGGAAAAATGGGTAAAGTAAAAGATATGCTTATGGATAAAAGAGATGCTTTTGATTGTGCGTGTAATGATCTAATTATGGGTGATTCTAAAGACCTGGTGCAATCTTATATCAAGCATCATAAAAAGATAATAGGTAGTGTGCCGATTGATGCTAAAGCTGAAGTCAAGAACTTTAAGTATGAAGATATAGTTCAAGATGAGCCAGATTTTTATAATTATGATAGTTGGGGGCGGCCCTTATGAAGTGTTGGTCTTGTCAAACAAAGTTAATCTGGGGCGGTGATCATTCTGGAGAGGATTACGGTAATGAGGATTATCATATTGTAAGTAATTTATCATGTCCTAAATGTGAAGCTTTAGTGCTTGTTTATCATCAAAAAGTTGATACAGAAGCAAAGGTTTGATTATTGTCAATTAATGTCATGGTTTTAATGACGCTAGAAAACCGCATAAGAATAGGGTTTTGACGATTATTTCATTTTTGTCATTTTTGTCATAGGGTTTTAATAAATCTTACTCTTTTTTAAATAAAACTCTTGACACTCTCTTATCTTATAAACTATCCTCTAAAAACACTTTAGGGTAAAGTGGGGGTAAGTAGTATTAATATATTAATACCTCAAACTCTAATGCTATATGGGACATAAAAAACATAAACTAGAATACGAACCTGTAATCGAAGATACTGATGATGTTCCAATCGAATTTGCTAATCTAGATCGTAAACTCAATCGTAAACAACGCAACTTTATTTGGTTAGCAGTTAATAATCCAAGACTATCCCTGGTTGAATGTGCATCTAAAGCTGGATATAAAGATCCACGTCAACGTGCTTATGCCTTGTTTAAAAATCCAGAGGTGAGAAAAGAATATAATTTTCTCCAGAATGAACTGAAAAAGAAGTATGAACTTAATTATGATCGTGCAGTCCAGGATTTGTATGACATTCGTGATAAGGCCTTAGAAGCTGGTAGCTTTAATGCGGCCATTTCTGCTCAAAACTCTTTGTTAAGAGTTGGTGGTCTTATTGTGGATAGAAAAGAAGTTATGTTTGGCAAGATAGATCAAATGGATAGATTAGAAGTTGAGCAAAGGTTGGAACAGTTGTTAGGTAATGCTATGGCCAAACAACTCATTAAACAAAAAGAATTAGAGGTTAAAGGTGAGATTATTGATAATGATGTAGCTGATGATTCACTTGGGTTTGTCGAAGAACAAGAAGCCAAGAAAAAGAGTAAGTCCCAAGATCTCCCAAAACATTAGCTGGCACTCAATATAATTTTATTTAAGAAGAGTGGGGGAATCCATATGAATATCGAGTGCCTTGTATGAATTTTATACAAGGTGAGGTAATTTTTCAATAATTTCATTTAATCCCTCCCATCTCTTGTGATCGTTAATATACCAATACTCTTTATCGTGATCGTCTTGTCCTGGATAAAATAGATACAGGCCATACTTACAAGGTTGTGGTAGATCTGGGTTAGTATTAACACTATCCCAATCCACAAACTTAATATGAAAGTGAGGTTTACTCATTTATTTACTTCTCTTTGTTCTACTTGTTCCCAAACTTTACAAAATCTTTGCAAGAATAAATATTGCTTAGTGTTGTTGTAATTACCTACTGCTAAAGAATCCAAAGCACACATATGTTCTAGATTATTTTCTTCATAAAAGTTATAAAGAATATCGCACATGAAATTAAATAAACTAAATTTTTTCATCATTTACCCCCTTAATAAACTACTCTATATTGTTTTAATGTTTCAATATCTTGTTCGTTAGTAACTGAAACATTAGACACCCAAACTGCTCGTGCATAACTACCATTCCAATATTGTTCATTATCTTGATCGAAATAATCATCATCTGTAAGGTCAAGACAGAAATGTTCATTCAGCATTTCTCTATCTGTAATCTTGCCCTCTAAATAATCAGTCTGGCTGAAGTTATTGTAATAACCAAAATCAAAATATTCTTTCTCACCATCCTGGATTCCAAATTCAACTAATATCATCATTCACCTCTGTAATTTTTCCTTTCTCTATAACTTGTAAATTATCTGCTGATAGTATTTGAAAAGGAAAACCAATCCAATTATTTTTAATTTCATCTTTGTAAAAATCTTCAAGACCTTTGCCATCTTCTTCCCAATTAGACCACTTATAGTTTTCTATATCTTGTATGTGATTATTTACACAAGATTCACAACAAAATAAGCTATATGGTCTTATGTTGATTTCAATAAATGTAGAGTCTCCATCTTCCGTTTCTGGATATTGCTCACCACAATATTCACAATTATATTTACTTAACTTTTCACTCATCATTCACCTCGCTTGTTTCCTCTAAATCTCTAATAGTTTTCCATAAAATATCCCAATCTCCTGTATTTGCAGTCCATTCAGCTAGAATAGAGTTGCACTCACAATGTCTAATAGTAATTACACCATCAGATAAATCAGCTGAAAATCCTGCACTTCCTAATTCCTTAATACTCATCATTCACCTCTCTTAAATTATTTTTATGATCTTTTTTTAATTTTTCTCTAACAAATTTTTCTCTAAGTTTTTTATGATCTAATAAAGAATAATATAATTTATCCCAGGCAGCAGTCATTTCAGGTGTAAAATATTTTTCTTCAAGAGATCTCATTTCAGCTAAAGACATACGAAATACTTTATGCTCATACTCTTCACCAAATTCCCATTCTAGAATTTCAGTTTCTGCAAATACTTCTTCTTTATTATTCATCATTAATCTCCTCATCATGCACAATTAATTTTGCGTGATAATCTTCTCCAGGTTTATGAACTGTTATTTGCAACTGACCATTATTAACCTGTTCATCTTGTTCTATTCTGATTTCTTTTCCCTTGAAGTCTATCCAAAGCAAATCATCAGATGTATATTCAACAGTTATAGGTTTATACATCATTCACCCCCTCTTTTTTAATATAGCTTAAACAATTGTTGTCCATCAATTCTTGTAAATAACTATAAACTTCTGCATCATCTAATTTGTAATTATTTTTGTGATTATCAAATTCTAATTCTATTATTACTTTAGTGATCATTCACCTCCTCATATTCAATACCTGTTATGTCTCTATCTTCTAGTTCAATATTATGTTCTTCTTTAAAAGATTGTTTAACCCATTCTTTATATTCTTCTTCTGTTTCACACTCTCTACCCATATCGAATACAGAATATGTTATTGTGCTAGTCCAACTTTTCATCTGACACCTCCATTAAATGCACATCATCATAACCTTGCTCAATAAATTCGTCATAATGTTCTTTAGCTCTTTGATATGTAGTAAAGTAATCATCACAACCACCAACCCAAACAACATATTTATAATTACTCATCATTCACCCCCTTAAATTCTACAAGTTCATATGTATCAATTAATTCTTCTGTGCAATCTCCAAATTGCCCACAACCAACCCAAACTTTACAACCAAATTTTTTGTTCATATAGGCAATATCACCTTTAGAAAAGTGTTCAAATAATTGGACTTCACCCCACTCGTCATGTCCTGTTCCCTTATAATCGTTATAGAGCAATATTCCATCTCCATCTTCTAATTTATAATCGCAACAATCGTTGCTAACAATTACTTCACTCATCATTTACCTTTTCTAAAAAAAACTCCTTACGGTTTAAATTAATTTCACCTGTTTCTAATTCTTGTTCTAATTCTTGTATAGCTTCACCTGGATTATCAGAATTAAGCTGAATAGGTATTTTTACAATATAGTTTTCATTCCATATGTTCACCATTCACCTCCTCAAGACTCCATTCAATGTCCATACCTCTTAGTTCTGAAGTATCACTAAATCTTACCCATATCTCATGGTTAGCTAAAAGTTGTAATAAATCTTTTAAAGTATCCACTACAAGTATTTCACTATTATTTTTATCTTTTTTAATTACCATCATTCACCTCATTAATTGCTTCTTTTACATCTGCATTAAAACTTTCAAAGGTATAAGTGTTATTACCAGTAGCAATACTTTCAATTAACGCATTTAATTGTCTTAATGCTTCTTGTTCGTCAGTAAGTTCTTCTGTCATGTTATATAAATCCCAATCAAAATCGCCTTTTCTGACTTTTGTATTGTGTAAAAAATTCTTTGTAAATCTACTTATTCTCATCATTCACCTCCTCATTACTTAAATCTCTATAATTTCCAGCAAAAGCATTTAATGTATAAAGAACTCTTTCTTTCTGCTTATATGTTAAAGACATATCATCAGCTTCATTTAAGGCATCTCTTATATCAAAAATACTAAATTCTGTTGCATCATTGATATATTCCATATCGCATAAATCTTCTTGTTCTATTCTTTTATGTATTGTCATCATTCACCTCTCTCTCAAAAATTTTGTTTTGTTTAACTTATCGATACATTTTTTAATACCTTGTATATCTATATGTTCTCTAAGATCAACACCATATTTTTTTTCATATTCATCAAAACTAAGTGTATTTTTATTACAATTTTCATAAATGAATTCTTCTAAAGATTCCCATAAACTATTCATTTGTTTACCTCTCTCTCAAAAATTTGTGATCTATAACCTTTGTTAATATCTTTTTTCACTCTAAGTTCTGCATTTAATCTATTACTGTATTGAGCAACTTTGGTAAAGTTTTTTAATAATGGCTCTTTGTCCTGTAATAGCGTTCTTACTTCATACATAATTTTCATATTAGTCCTCTCTTTGTGGGTAAACTTCTACTTTCCATAACCAATCTTTTAGTCCTAACTTTTCATCATCTTGATCGGTTATTTCTTTGTATTTAATTGCTTTAATACTGTATTTGCTTTGGTCTACATATTTATTGCTTGTAGTGTCATGAAAGTAATCTATTGCACTCCATTTTTCATAACCTATTTCATAAGTAGTTTTTAATGGTTTATTCATAATTACTTCCATCTTCGTTTAATTCATTAGCATTTTCATCTTCATAACATATATGTCCACAATCAAGATCTTTCTTACCATCTTCGGTTATTACATAAACAGATAATATCTTCATGTCTTTTGGAATGATTATGTCCTCAACTGATAGTCTTTGATATATTGTTGGTTTAGCCATAATTAAAACCCTTTTAATACTAATTGTTTTGGTTTACGCCATCTGTATCTAGTGCGCCATTCTTTAGTGATAGCGGTTTGATCCGCCTTTGATTGATGATGTTTGCTAAAATGAATTAGTCTTAACTGATCATCTGTTAAATGTTTAAGTTTCATTTTTAATATTACCTCTTGATCTTAATTTCATAACTTTGCAAGAATTATTGCAATATTTTCTGTTTTTGATACTTATTAAAACTGCATTACAAAAGGCACATTGTTTTACTTTGTGCTTTTTATTACTCTTTAATAATTCAACTATAGGTAAAAAGTGATTTATATTCTTAGATAAAGATATTAAATTTTTTACTGTTCCAGATTTTATTTTTAATTCTGATAACTCGTTTTCTTTTTTTTCTATTTCAATCTGCATATCACTTAATAAACTACTAACAAGCTTTTTAGTATTAATTAAAGATTTGTCTTGCATTTTTAATATTACCTCTAATAGTTAAAAATCTAATATAACATACCGTCTTACATTTTGTATAGCATTATTTTAAAAAGTATGATTTAATTAACATAATTAATTTTTATGAGGTAATAAAAAATGAGCATATTGAAAAGTGAAATAAATTTAGAAGGAACTAAACCAAGTTATCAAAGAAGCACTAGAAACTTTTACCAACACCAAGTAAAAGGGCTTACTTTATACTTTAGTTACCAAACATTAATTGCTATAGATGATCTTATCAGCGTAAATAATTGGTCAGTTACAACCGCAAGGCATTTATATTGGATTAATCCAGATAAAAGCATACGAGTTAATGACTTTGATGAACAAGCAAGAAAAATATTAAAAGATAATGATTTACTTGATACATCAGATCCTTTCAGAACGGTTGCAAGTGTTTCTCAGATATTTGAGTTAATGTCCAATAACGATAATGAAGATGATATTAGAAAAACAAATAACCAGCGAATGAGGTTTTACGAAACGCAAGGTGTAATAAGACCTGAGGATTGGGATTCGCTTACAGTTGCAGACCAAAAGAAAAGGCTTGATATGTGCGATTATCAAAACTTAGAGGGTGCAAAAGAATATATGAATAGTAAGAGGTAACAAAAATGAATACTTATCAAAAAAATATTAAATTGCGTGATGATATGTTAAGCGGTCAACAAGACTTAGTTAAAACATACATTATGTTTGTTGATGATCTTGAACACTTGAAAGAGGAAGCTTTGAAAATGAAAGCATTCATATTATTAAAATTTGAGGATAGAAAGTATCCAAAGAATGTTGATTTTAAAATTAATGAGAAAGAGACCTATAACGAATTATTGTTTAGAATGTGGACAGATCCACAAAAAATTATTAAATATCGTGGAATTCAAGCAAACGGTAAAGGTCAAGATGTTCCAATTAAACATCATAAAACAAATAAGATCATACGTTGGATAGATCGCCCTGTATTGAGTCAAGTCAAGACTAAGAAAATGATATTTAAAAATCTGCTTGAAAAAGGTGATAAATTAACAGACATGAGCGATACAGAATTGGAAGATTTAATTATTGAGTGCGATATGTGGCATAAGTGTTAATCGTTTAATGTGGGCGATTAGAGGGCGTTACATACGCCCTTTTTTTATGGTTGAGATAATACAAGCTGAATATTAAAAAAATAACTATTGATAATATATGCTTCTATTTCCGGAAGTTGATAGCATACCCTCCCTCTCCCGCTCCTGGTCTCCAAATAAAAGCACAAAATAAAACACAAAATAATTAATACATTTAGTATAAAGGGTGTATAATGAACTCTTAACACATTAAACGAGGTAATTTTAAACATGAATAAAGATTTTGATAAAAATTGTAAGTTAAACATTATTAACATGATGTTGAACAGAAACAACGTAGACAACGTTAGAAGTGATGATCTGGATTTTTTCTATAATGCTATAGAGCAACACAAACTAAACCGAGCAGAAGTTGAATTGATGATAAGGGAGTTCGGGTTAGCCTTTGTTAGATCAGCTCTAAGGTATCAAGCATACAGATTAGCAGATACATCTTTATATACAATCTGCGAAGATCTGGAACAAGATCAAAGGCTTGCAAGGTTGGATAAATGTCCGAACTTTGAAACAGGTAATTTTAATTAGGAGGCGGTATGAGTCAGAATAAAACAAGATATTGTTATGTAGGTAAATGCTTTGATATTGGTTGTCCGAGAGTTTGGGCAGCCACCAGGGCAGATTGTGAAAAGCTAATGGTTGAGTGGCAAGACAAACAAATAAGATTCAAACCCCTTACCTTATGGCACTATCCTTTAACACATATTAAAGATGATGAATACGAGATCAGTTGGATGCACAAAGATGAAGAAGGCAATCTAATTGATAGCGGAGTTCAACTTGACTACGTTGATTAAGGAGAAATAAATGAACAAACAAGTGAATGAAGCTATTCTCAAAATAGCAACAAAAAATAAATTAGTAGCTGATCTTTTGATTGATTACAATTCAGAAAATAAATCAGTAATTGAAGAAGCTAAACAAGAATTAAAGAAGAATACCGGGCCTTCATGATTAGTTAACCACCAGGGCAAAAGAAAGGGAGCATTAGCTCCCTTTTTTTTAGATCTTAAATTTTTTATATATGTAAAGTAAACTTGACACTATAAGTTTTTTTTAGATCTAAAAAAGCTGCGGCCATAATCTAGGTTCCCTAAGGGGGGCATTTTATAGACACAAATAGCTAATTTTTGACCCCCCACCCCCATAATTTTGGGCAGTATATATATATACATACTTGCACAAGGTTTCTCACATACAATTACCAATTTTTACACAATCCTTCCACACTAAGGTTTTTTAGTGCTACAATTATTCAAAGTTTAACGGGTGTGGCTTTCACCTCCAAAATATTACCTCGAAAGCTACGCCCAATTTAAAGGTGTTTATGGAAGAAGATATGATGATGCCTAACGTAGCTCCCGCTCCTATGATGGCAGGGACTCCTATGGGGGGTGATTTATCTGAGCCAATGGCACCTGCACAAGCAGAGCTAGACCCAGCTGAAATGCAAGAGGCGCAGGGAGCCCTCATGCAGATCATTCAAATAATTCAGATGTTAATCAATCAAGGTATGTCTGAAGAAGAAATCCAACAATTCCTAGCACAATACGGTATAACCGAAGAGGAGCTTGACCAAGCTGCTGCAATCTTAGGTGTCGATATAGATGCACTTATTGCAGGTGAGGAACGTATGCCTATGGCTGAGGGTGGTGAGTCAACAGACAAAAGAACAAAGCAATATAACCAACGTTTAGCTGAATTAGAAGATTTTATTTCAAGAAATCGTTTAGTTTCTAAAGAAGCACAAATGAGTCGATTAAGTGGTGAAGGATATAAAGACCCCCGTTTTAATGTTAGTTTCGATAATCCTTTAATAAATCAGTTTGCTTTATACCCACTAGCAGCAGAGGGCAGCGGGTATCAACCTACGACTCAAGAATTAGGTATGAGTGGAGTAGAGGCAATGTTAGAGCCAACAGTCGCAGGACGATATAGCCCACAAACAGACGTTGCAATGTTTAAAAACCCTAGTAAGGGTCTTAATGTAACAGCACTTAAAGCGATGGGTATAAAAATCGATCCTGGTGATATAAAAACAGCAGAAGATATACAAAAACATGAGTTAATACATAGAGCAGCACAAACAAGCGGATATTTAGATTTTTTACCTACCAGTGAGTTTTTAAAAGAAAATGCAACTACTAAATATTTAAAAGGAGGTATAGCAAAAGCGTTAAAACCTTTAATTAATGAGGTGCTAGCTGAATCTTATGAAGATACTGATGGTTTAGAAAATAGAATAAGATTTAGAGTTAGTAGGTTTAATATAAAAGATGATATGAAAGATATAATTGCTGATGAAATGATTGAAAACGTAGATGTTTTAAAACAAGACTTCGAAAATTATCTAGCTACGCAAGTAGATCCAATAGTATTAAGAAACATTAGGGGTGAATTTAGTAAAGGCGGTATGCCAGACCCTCTAGCTCCTGCACCCGTACCCAGAACGCCAGATATGATGATATTCTCCATCAACGCTGATATTAACAACCTGATGCAAGAATATAATATGGCGGTACGTAACAACGAGTTTGAACGTGCTCAAGCTATAGCAGATCAAATAGACGGTCTCCAACAACAAATTATCAATTTACAAGAAAGCAAAGTACCACCTATGTCCGGTCTCAATATGCGTTTTGGTGGTAGCGCAACGGGAAAGTAGTAAGTAAAAATATTAGTCCCCCAGAATCAATAGTAGAACCTATTAGCCCTACAGAAATGCGTAGTGCATTTGGCGGTCCCTTGTATCAAATGCTCAATCCTAGCACCCAACAAATCGTAGATAACCTAGGCTTGCGTGGTCAGGGTATCGGCGGCTTAGCAGCTATGGCTTTTAGTCCTGTCAGAAAAGCTCAAGCTCCAGCAACGATTATGAAACGGGTTGATAAGTTAATTAAAAAATACAGAAGGCAACGAGCTAATTATGAAAGAGAGTTAGCTAACGTACCGTATGATGGAGCACCAGCACAACGAGCAGCAGATAGATTTTTAAAGAAAGCCCAAAAAACTCAAGCAGAGTTACAAATGGTTTACGATAGAAATAGAGGCTTTGGCTTAGGTGATTATATAAGATCAGGTATTGCTGCTAATTAGTATTTATGACCAACCCCAACTTTTCGCACCTTTCTGATTCTGAAATACGTGAAACCCTCATGTTGCAAGAAAGGTTGCAACTGTTACAACAACAAAAAGATTGCCAAGGTGATTTTCTAGAGTTTGTCAATTACATGTGGCCAGAATTTATCTGTGGTCGCCATCACAAAATCTTTGCCCAAAAACTCCAAGAGGTAGCAGAGGGTAAGTGCACTCGGTTAATCATTAATATGCCACCAAGGCACACCAAGTCTGAATTTTGCTCTACCTACTTTCCTGCCTGGATTATGGGTCGACAACCTAAGCGTAAGATTATGCAAACTACGCATACTGGCGAACTTGCTGTTCGCTTTGGCCGAAAAGTTAGAAACATGATGGATACCGAAGAATACAAACGTATCTTTGAAAATGTAAAACTGCAAGCTGATTCAAAATCAGCTGGACGTTGGGAGACTGACAAAGGTGGTGAATATTTTGCCGCTGGTGTGGGTGGTGCGATAACAGGTCGTGGTGCGGACTTATTAATAATAGATGATCCTCACTCCGAGCAAGATGCTCTCAGTCCAACCGCTATGGATGCTTGTTGGGAATGGTATACCTCTGGACCCCGACAGCGTTTACAACCAAAAGGTGCTATTATTTTAGTGATGACTCGTTGGAGTGCGTTAGATTTAACGGCACGTTTATTAGAGGGTCAGAAAGAAGCGACAGCAGATCAGTGGGATATTGTAGAGTTTCCTGCTATTTTTGAAGAATCAGGTAATCCATTATGGCCAGAGTTTTGGGACAAGACAGAATTAGAAAAAGTAAAAGCTTCCCTGCCTACGCAAAAGTGGAATGCGCAGTGGATGCAAACTCCTACCGCCGAAGAAGGCTCAATTATCAAACGCGAGTGGTGGCAGCCCTGGAAAAATGAATCGTTGCCGCCAGTTAAATATATAATTCAAAGTTATGATACGGCTTTCTCCAAAAAACAAAATGCTGACTACTCAGCTATATCTACTTGGGGTGTTTTTCAACCTACACCGGATGAACCAGATTCAATTATTTTGCTTGATTGTCAACGTGGTCGCTGGGATTTTCCTGAGCTCAAACGTATAGCGTACGAAGAATATAAATACTGGGATCCTGACATGACCATTATTGAATCTAAAGCCTCTGGTACGCCACTTACTCATGAACTGCGAAGATTAGGCATACCTGTGGTTAATTACTCGCCTACCAGAGGACATGATAAGTCCACTAGGATGCACTCAGTAGCTCCTATTTTTGAGTCTGGCTTGGTGTGGGCACCAGAGCGCAAGTTTGCAGATGAAATGATTGAAGAGTGTGCTGCCTTCCCTTTTGGTAAAAATGATGATTTATGTGATACTATGACTCAA
>TARA_R100000329_G_scaffold54755_2_pt1 | contig 15940 bp, 24 predicted proteins | sample TARA_R100000329 | Tara Oceans TARA_R100000329 (sample SAMEA2620783) | marine metagenome | biome: marine biome (ENVO:00000447); feature: surface water layer (ENVO:00002042); material: "saline water (ENVO:00002010), including plankton (ENVO:xxxxxxxx)" | depth 5 m | reverse complement strand
AAGAAATGAAAAAATTTTTTAATAGTATTAATATTATTATAATAATATTAGTGCTTTTAATGTGTATATGCGGGTATTTAGTAGGGTTATTAATCTGGTGGGAGCCCTGGGACATTTAAACAAATAGTTTCTAACCGTTTAACAAATTCTTTTCTTGATATACATTTTTCTATAAATTGATCTTTAGTTAAAGCTGCAGCATTCCATTCTTTATTTTCAAGTATTAATGCTTTATCTTCATGTCCGTATATGACCATGACCCGTTGTCCATGGTCTACGGCCCGATTCAACCATGACTTTTGTAAAGGTGACACTGTGTTTTTAAGTATTGAAGTCCCCTGGACCGGGAGCTTTTTAATATATTTATACTCAGCCCATATAAACGCTTTCGGGCCAGAGTAAAATGCATCAGGCACACCACCTGCATAGGTGTCGTGTATTTTCCATTTAAATACTTCAGGAGATAGGGCTTTGTGCACAGCTTTTACATAACTGTGCTCGTTCATTTAAACGCCCCATTGACAATCAGGCTCATCACCTTTTTTATAGCTGCACCATTTACAATTGTTTTTACTTGGATTAGGTGCAAAGTCATCGCATGTTGTCATTTTAATAGCACGTTCGTGTATCCCTGGGAGAAACATTAAAGCCTCCTCCCGGGTATACGGTACAGTTGTTGTTTCACCATGGTCTAAATACCAAAGTTCAGAACTTACGTACTCTAATTCAGGGCTACGCATAAATGCTGCAAGTGCATACAGCAAGCATTGTTGGGAGTGAGGTATTTCGTTACCTATTTTTTTGCCTGTTTTATAATCAATAACACGGGCTGAAGTCTGGCCTTCTTGTATGTAAGCATCAAGTTTTACTCGGGCCCAGCAGTCTGTGCTCATCCATTTTGTTTGCCCCCAATCGACAGTAAATGCCCATTCGCCTTCAAGTTCTACTTGCCCGTCTATATAAAGTTTTTTAAGTTGATGGAACTCATCTTCAAATTTAACTAGGCTACCTGGGAACTCCGTCAATTTACCATTAACAAAGTCTTCTGCTTCTTGGTGTATTTTTGAACCACGTTCAGCTGCTGGTCCGGAAGGTTCTCGTACTTTACGTACTTTAGATATGTATATGCGGTAAGGGCATTCTTCAAATGTTTTAAGAGTTGAATACGACCACGCGGGAACTAAACCAAATGTATCTGGTTTTTTAAGTGGCTTATCCTTGTCCGGTCTCGCTTCCTGCGTTAACTTGATCAATTAAGACATTGTCTCTTGTATCGAAATATTGAGCCATTATATCCTTTAATTGAACACTGTCAACTTCCCACCTTATCAATACCCCACGTATGGGATTAGCTGATTGATCTCGAGCCGGGCGTTTCCTTTCAATTTGTAATCCATTTCTATCTGTCATTTTTCTAAATTGTTTAATTGCTATTGGCGGGGTTTGTTCTGTCTGTGTATGGTACACGGTACGTAGATGCTCAAGCGGAACTATTGAATACTGGTCCTGGGCTGCGTCTGCGATCCATGTTTTTACGAACCGCTGTGATGACATAATAGTATTTGCATTAAATGCATTATCTAAAGATATGTCTAAAACATCCATAAAAAACATTAAGTTACCAACTTTAATAGCTTCACAAAACTCTTCGAATACTGACATCGTTACATTGCGCATTGTTATCTTAGCTTCATTGTTCATGCAGATCCGTGCCATACGTTTGCTAACTTTGTATTGAGATAGCGCCCCGGCAAAAGTACTTAATTCTTCGTGTATTGTGTCTATGTTTTCTACTATTTCTGGATGGGCATCTTCTAATTTAACCTCCTGCCTGGGGCCTACGTTGTATCGTCTATCACCTGTTTCTATTTTTACTGCATCTGACCTATTGGTAAGAAAGATAAAGTTTGTATAGCTGGGTAATTCAATTTGATTACTACGCATCCCACGGATAGTTAAAGTAGGTTCGGTAATCTGATTCTTTAGTTTATCTGCCATACGGAGACTACCTCCGTTAGCATCTGTCATTCTAAATTCATCAATGATTAAGAACAGCGCTGATCTCATATATAAGTTAAATTGTTCTTCGATATTTTCTAGATTTTTCATTGGTACGTGTTCATTACCAAACAGGGGTTTTAATACTCTGTTGATAAATACACCTTTACCTGTCCCGGGTATACCTGTAAGTATCCAAGCTGTCATGCTTTTGGTTTTATTCTGGTAAATATAAGCAAGCCAGTTTAGAAAGTGTTCCGTTTCAGGGTCTTTACCGCCCAGAATATGTTTAATTAGACCGTAGATCATGGGACACATACCCTTAAGATTTACTCCTGTACCATATTCAAGTGGTTCTCCTATCATGTTTTCATTAAGCATGTACTGTGATCTACGGTACATGTTCACATAGAAAGGAGTTTTATCCAGATTGACAGCTGTTTTAGAACTCATAGGTTCAAATACAACCTGTGCGTCTGGTATAAAATCTGGTTGAGTTCTACCGTGGCTGCGCATAAACCCTTCAATACTTGTTTTATTGGTAGGGGTTAACGGGTAGTCATCACTGAATTGATTTAGGTTAGGATCAAATACACCGTTATAATAAGTATCAGTATAAAAGTCCCTAAGTACCACGGGTTGCGTTGCTTTATTTCCTGCAATATCTGTTTCGGTAAACCTATCAAATATTGATAAATAGAAGTCTTTGTCAGCTTTAGCGATTTCAAATATTGGTTCGTCTTTGAAATTAAACATGTAAGTCGGGTCTTCAAGGTGGAAATAATATGCATTGCTGTCCCCTCCGTTTATATTACAACGTATAAATGGAGCAGAGCTCTCATCTACAATTGTTATAGACATCTTGTCCGGGTTTACCAGAACTTCTGTAGCTTGGTTATTTATTGTCGCAGTGTGTACTTTAGCAGATCGTTTCTGTAATCCTGCTTTCTTGCGCAGCTCATCTTTAATAGATATTTCTGCTGCAAAATTCTTTTCAGGATTTACTTCGTACATAAGAGTAGCCAAATCTACTGTGGCTTTTTCTCTTTTTGTAAATATGATTCGTTCTTTTGCAGAGTTAAACGGGTCTATAGAAGTATCTACAAAGTCAGGAGCAGCAATAAAAATAATTTTAGTATTGTCTGCAACTGAAGGATCGAGTGGATACTTGAGTGATTGTCCGTTACTGCTTAGTTCTAGTTGTGTTTTAAATAAATCGTTTGTGTAGTTAACGTGTTTAAGCCATAACTTGATTGATGGTACCGGTAGTGGTATCTCAAGTAGCATGAATATGTGCAACGATACACGGTCACTTTTTAAACCAAGGCTTGATGAGGCCTGTGCTATGTAGCTTACGTTATGAAATACTTTAGGTAAGCTGGTAATAATTGTTTCCGCAATACGGCCTACGTCTAAGTTGGTTAGAGTTGACTTAGATACGAAGCCAGGAATGCGAATGTTGTCAACATCAAATACAATGTACTCACAGAATGCATTTTTATCTCCTTGTCCTGCTCTACTTTGGTTATGTAATTGTTTCTTTAGGGGTCCTTTTAATAAACAATCACCTTTAGAGGAGTGAGTACGGATTAGAGATTCAAATTGTTTTAAACCTTTATTGGTTTTTTCTATTTGGTAATGGTGTGAATTGACTTTTTTTACGTGGGGGTAAGGTTGAGTTTCCTTACTTGAGATTCTTTTTGTTAAACGTAAAGCACTAGCTGCTTCTAGAAAAACTATTTCCATCATTCCTCTCCATCGTACTTCCTTTGAAATACTTCTTTTCTGTCTATTGAAACTGATTTGTCTTCAGATTCTAGACTTAGTCTGACTTGTTTCCCATTTATTTTAATGACTGTTATTGTAAGGAAGATATTTCCTTCTCTGTGAACTACAATAGCGCTGTCTTTATTATTAGTATTTTCTTTGCGGGTAAGTACGAGTTTGCTCATTTTGTATATGCTTTGTCATACCCACCTTCAGCTGATAATGGTAGTTCTTTACACCATACCGGTGGTTGTGTCATTGTAAATATTATATTGTCCATAATATTACATGAATCTTTCTCTGTAGCAACAGCTATTATCTCATCGTGTACTGTTAAAACTACAGATCCACCGTTAGTATTTTGTAAATAATTATGCACTTTATTTATGGAATCAGTAATAATTATACGTGCTAAAGCTTGTACAATATTTTCTGCTATTTTTCCGCCATAAAGTTTAACTTGTTGTTTCTGGTTGAAGTATACAAAATCAGACCCTTCAAAATATCCGTTACCTCGTTTGATTAAACCGGGGTATTTTAGGTACATACCATTTGGCAGCATTAATGCTCTATCAGCAACTGTCAACGGTCCATATGTTAGTCCTTCAGAGTTTTTCTGAAGGGAACAAGTGATTAAGTATTCGCATTTTTTCCAGAAGTTAGCTATATCCGGATAGTTTCCTCGGTATGTATTTACTACATCTAATGCATCTTCATCTGATATATCTACTTCTGGGCCAGCCAGTCCATTTCTAAGCGTGAAAGCGAACTTTTTGTAACCCATACCATACCCAAGGCCAAGTATTGCAGTCTTGCCTACAAACCTCTCTACTGGGTTGTCGTCCTTGTTTATAGGTTTCTTGTATATTTTAGAAGCAAAGTTACTGTATATATCTTCTCCGTTAGCAAATTCTTGTAGTAAGTCTGTTTGATTTGAAATCCACGCCAGGACACGGGCTTCAATATTTGATAAGTCAGCAACGTATACTAGATGCCCTTCGGGTGCTTGTAATGCTTTACGTAACTCAGAACCCCTGGGTAGGTTTTGCATATTAAGTTTGTCAGTGCCACCGAATCTGCCTGTATGTGCCGCATAATATCTTAATGGGACACTTATGGACCCATCCTTGTTGATAACATTTAAAAACCTCTGGGCCCTGGTTTCTTCAATTCTTGATTTAACTGCTATCCGTGCTTCCCATAAATTTTTATGTTCTGGATACTTTCTAACCATTTGTTTGTAACCGGCATCATTTTTCCCAAGTGCGGGTATTTTATTGCCGGTAGTAGGGCTGGTCTTCATAGGTGGATTAATACCTATTGATTCAAGATAGGCGCTAAACTGTTGATTACTGGACAAAACTTTTTTATCTATTCCGCAAGCTTCTATTTTTTCTTTACTTTCCTGTGTTATGCGGTCACGATATTTGGTTAAGAGTTCACGGTCTACGGTCAGCTTAGGCTCAACAAACATCTTGGTTGTAAGGTCAATAATATGCAACTCTGTATCCGGGATCTTAGACTTCAATTTATTATAGATACTGTGAGTAAGGTCTACGTCCTGTTTGCAGTAACCTGCAATCTGGTCTTCAATATCCGGAGGTAAGTCTACAATACCTTTTGCTGATACTAGCTCATCTCCTTTACGCATCTGTTCATCGTCAGGCCATAACCTTTTACATACTTCAGACAGCTTTGCTGATTGCATTGGGTCAATGCCGCGAGCCATAGCTGCAGTATCATAGTAAAAAGCAGGGTGTACGTTGTAGTATTGAGTTAGAATATAGCCGTCAAATAAAGCATTATGACAAACTACAGCTGTGTTATCCCAGTCAACATCTTGCAAAAAAGCTTCTATATCATTTTCATTTAGCCAATCTGCTTCCTGTTCTGAAAAGAAACGAACCCCCAGCCCCCATACTTTAAACTGATCTCCGTTAACATATTCTGCAGTCGTAAGTTTTTTCAGAGAATAATGAGGATCGAAGTAGGTTTCAAAATCAAGAACTAATACACTTAGCTTATCAAGATCTACTGTCATATTATATCTCGCACTTTGGTTTATCTATTTGCTTTTGGAAATATTCATCAACTTCCTGGTCAACTGTGTCTGGCATTGCTGCCATAGCAAAATCTGTTTCTGTTTCAAACTTTTCACGGACATGAGGTTTGATAGTATCTATAAAGTTGTAATACATAGTCATACCTATATCTGTAAAAAAAGAATCATTGTATGGATAAACAGCAGAACAGAGTCTTAGCATGTTATGTAAGTGTTTTTTGAATTTTTCATCGTAACTAAAAAAATCCATAATATGTTCATGTTGTACATGCTCTCTGGCCCAACGTATGTACAATGTATTTTTTTGGTCATCTGATAATTCATCAAAACTTGTCGGTAATATTTCTTCGTCAGTCATTGTTAACCCCTCAGTAAATACAAGATGAGGCTTGCTAATGCAGCAAGCCCCGTTATGAATGTAAAAGATATAGTAAACTTTTTATGTGGCCGTCCACCTTGTTCACCTAGATTTATAGGTATATGTTTATCTACACCTGGTTTTAAAGTTTTAATTTTTCGATGGCGTCTACAAGTCATGGCTACCACCAGCATTCATACCATACTTTTTTATCTTCTTTTAACCATTCAAATGCTTTTTGTGTAAACTCAAAGTCCTGTTCGTAATAATCTTTTACGCTTTGTTCTTGGAACTGTTGCCCCCAAAAGAAACCATCATTACAAACGGGTAACTTTTCAGTTTGTATAGTACGTTGTAATATATTTATGTCTTCCCAATCCAAAAATAATTTCTGGCAGTTAAAATCATCTGCCATTACTCCATAAGGAGCTTTAACATTAAGTCTGTGATGCCAAAGCTGTCGCATGTATTCATGTAGTCGTGCATGTTTGCGCCACTCGAATACCATTTCTTGTTCACAATCCCAATATGGATCTTCTTTGTCTGCTTCATATGTATTTATATCTATAACTTTTTCATCTTTGTTTTTTGGTTTAACGATTAACCATCCTGCATATTGATCTAGTCCCATTCTTCATTCTCCTTTAATTATCCAGCCTCCGCTAGGTTCCTTTCTCTCTCTACCGTAGAGAGCCAGTCTTGAAAATCCTGATCTAACCCTTTTGGCATATCATTCCAACAGATTTGTAGATTAGGATTATCATTCCACTGTATCATTATCACTGAGGCTACTATTTTAAATTTCTTTTCCATTTTCTTACTCCTTTTAATGGTGAGCCTACTATTCTTTGCAATATCACTTTTTTTAACCGATGCAAAATCGCTTTACAGTTTATACAGACGATGAATCTTTAGGGGCATCTGTATAAAATGAGAATAGTGTAACCACACGGCTCTGACATGGTGTTTTTTGAGGTGTTGTTAGAACCTCGGAGATATGCATCGCCCCTTAGAAAAAGAAGCCAAACTACTAGAGTTTGGCTTAAGTCCTGTTGGGAAACAGGGGGAGGAAAATTATATCCATAGTGTATACCCTTGTTAACTAAATTAAAAGAGGAGCCCCAGTTTGATGAGATACGGGGTCGGGGTTGGAACAAACTGAGGCCCCCTGCGAGACTAAGCTTCTATAGTTACATCCTTCATTTTTTCATAAAACTCTTCAGCTAGTTTGTAGTCGGCATCCTGTGCCCAGCCTTCAAACGATACATCCAAGTTCATGAACTGTTGACCAGAACGATTCTGGGTTGCAACTGCAGACAGTTTCCATAAACCAGAGAACCTATCTCCTCCTTTAATATTGATTTGAGAGTTCCAGCTTCGTGATACACGTAGCTTAGAACTTGCAAAATCCATTATTACAGGCATTGATAGTACACCGGTTTTAGGATCTTTTAAAAGCAAAACATGTGAATGAGTTTGCACAATGTCATACTCATCGGGTTTATCCTGCTCTTTTATAGCAGTTTCAGCTTCTGCTGCACTGCGATAAGTACCTAGAAAACCACCGCCAGCTTCTCGCTTTTTCCATACAACATGGTCATCTTTGAAAGTGACACTGATTGTATAGAGGTCAGATCCATAGTTTTCATTAGTCAAACTATTCAAGAAGTCACCCGGGTCAGCACCTTCAATAAAGTTTGCATGATGCTTATCTACTTCAGGAGACATTTTCTGTAGTAGTTTAATACGTGGTATTGTCATGCTATCACTAGACACATTTTCGTTACCACGACCTGCACTTTGTTTAACATGCGCAGGCATTTTGTCAGTAGCTAATGCTATTTCATTTGCCATATATCATTATCCTTATAGTTTACGTAAGTTAACTTTGCGAAGTTGAGTGGCTTTTACACCGGGAACGTCTTTTATTTTGACTGATTCATTCCAAGCAGCTGAACTAACTCTTCTGTGTAATAAAGAAAATTCACCAGTTTTCTGTATATGTTCATGAAGAACACCCCAGTCTTCTACTTCGGGTACTGATTCTTCTTTAATGGTTACAGATGACATATCGTTTGCAGTCCGGGTTAGTCCTTGTGCATCCATCTTTTCAATCAGCACTGAATCCAGTAGCCGGTCTTTTTCTTTAATCTCTTTTAGTTGTTTATTTAATAGTTCTGTTTCATGTCTATGTTCTAGTTTTTGTCTAATCAAATTGTCTATATTAAATTGTTTGTATTTGTTTAGTAGGTCGTCCATGTTTTTTCCTCAAAGTATTTAAAGTGCCTAACAAGTCTTCCATCCTTGTTAATTTCTTTTCTAGTTTTTTATACACTTCTGTTTCCCATGTATGACGGGCAGCAATGCATATCACCTCAGTTCTTTTAGTTTGCCCTGCCCGATATATTCTTCTATTGAATTGCTGGAAGTGTTCAGCGTTGTACGTAGGTGATGACCATATAACTGTGTTAGCTTTTGTAAGAGTTAAGCCGTGGCTTGTAGACTGTGGATGCGCAAAGATACATTGCAATTGCCCAGCCTGGAATCTCTCTACAATATCTGCACGTTTGTTAGATGGAGTCTGGCCATCAATTACTGCATATTTTATTTTTTGTTTTTCTGCCAGAGCTACAAGCTGTTCTCTTTCATGTCTCCAGTTGAAAGCAACGAGTGAATGTCTACGCTCTACGATCAAGGACATAACCATGTCATATCTTTCTTTATGTATTTTTACGACATTACCGAACTCATCGTAGATTGCACCGGTACATAACTGCAGCAGCTTTTTAACTTTAGCGCCTGCATGTACTGCGTTAATAGTTGATTCTTCTGTATACAGTACAGACTCTTCTTCAAAGGTATCGTACTCAAGCTGCACATCTTTATGTAAAGTTGTATACACAAACCTTCTGGATGTAGCTGGCATGTCAATACATTCTTCAAGCTTATACCGTATGTTAATATCTTTAATTGCAGCAGCAACCAGGGTTTCTGCATTCGATTTATCAACCCATTCGTTAGCAAAGCCATTGTATCTGGATGTGCATACGTTAGACCTGAATGTATAGAACTTGGGGCCAAGTCTTTTACCATCGTCAATTACATAGCACGGATGCCATAGGTCAAGTATTGTATTGCTGTTAGGTGTACCCGACATACCAATACGGTATTTGAAGTTGGATACAATTTTTGCAAGTGCTTTACTGCGTTGACTATCCTTGTTTTTAAATGCAGTAAATTCGTCAATGCATATAGTATTGAAATCCTTAAGGTGCACCTGGTTTTTAAGTAACCACTTAACCGCATCATGGTTTGTAATTACAACAGGTGTATCTGACTCAAATGCTTTCTGACGATTACGTGCATAGGCAATTTCATACTGTAAGCCATTGGTAAACTTTAGTATGTCTTCCCCCCATGAAGCTTGAAGTATTGATAGAGGCGCAAGTACAAGCAAGCGACCTTTATCTTCTTTACCTTGGACATAAGCATCAAGGACACTTCTGGTTTTACCAGTGCCCGGGTCTGAAGTTATCAAGCATTTGGGATTTTTTTGAATAAAGGCAGTAGTAGCCTTTTGATGTGCAAAAGCTTTCAACATAATTCATTACTCTTTTTTCGTTTATCATTGTTCGTTGAGAACAACTATTATACACGGGCTACGTTCTAGGATCTATCTCTATCCATTCAAAATATGGAACAGGTAGTTCTATAAACTTAGCTACTTTTATCTTTCTGTTATTAAGCCTAAGTTCTTCTCGTACCATTGTTTTCTTCATAACAAATAAAATAATAGATACAATAAGACCACCTACAAGAGCAGCCATCATACCTGAATATGTGCCTGCAAGAGACCACATAAGAAATGCAGTAATAGCTATGTCAATCGGGATGTCGTAACTTATTACTTTTCTTGGACCTAGTTTTAGTACTAGAAACAGTAACCCTGCGGCTGCGGTTATACCTGCGATCATCATTATTTTTTCTCCTTAGTGAATCAATTAATGAAATAATTTTTAGGATTTGTAATACAAAAAATAAAGTTTTACTTACTTTGAACAGAAGATGTTTCACTTAGTTTTCCCCATGAAAGATAAATAATAAATGCAATTGCAATCATAGAGATAATGCCTTGAACACCAATAGTTATTGCTTCCAAAGCCATAGTCAAACTAATAATTGCAACAAGAGTTAAAGCAATTTTTGCTGGTATATTTTTCATTGTTCATCCTTGTTTTCTGGTAATAAATATACTGTTTCACCCCATGGTGCTTCTTCATTCCGTACAGTAGATATCCATAAGACTGGTATTTCTGGTTCTTCACCGAACTCATCAGACCCCAAGTCAGTTAAATATATAATTACTTCTACATCGGGAAACTCTTCAACAACTTTTGTAATTGCAGGATGAAAGCTGGTACCGCCTCTTCCTTTGATTACACATTCTGTTTCTTCTATATCTTCATAGTCTTCAAATATTTTTACATCTTGTACTTCTGTATCACACTGCATAAGTATTAGTCTTTGTGGCATAGTCTCACGAGCTACGGCACATGTTTCTCCCCAGAACTGGGTAAACTCTTCAACACTTACAGACCCGGACGAGTCTTTAATTACTGCTACGGATCCAATTGCATCAGAGTTGAATGAAGGCAAGTACTCGTCTTCACTTAGGTAAGCACGGTTTGGTTTCTTCCAAGTGTAGTCATCGCTGGCTACAGACTTGAAGAAACTCCAGAGTAAATCTTTCCAGTCAATAAGAGGATTAACTACATCCTTTACCAGTTCTTCAAGATGCCCGGGCAATTTACCTTGTGCTTTTGCAATGGACAACGCTTGGTTGATTGCTACCTGCCACTCAGCCTCTGTGTTTGCAGATACATTGTCCATTACAAAGCCCCATGTTGGACCTTCCTGTTCAGGAGGCAACTGATTGTAAATAGCTTCTGCTGACATATTTTTGAACTCTTCTGCTTTAAGTGCATTTTGAGGAAGTATATGTCCATGATCTAAAAGATGTAGATTGATTGCATAGTCACATGCAGCATTCCATCTTTGATATTCACGTTCCTGTCTCCTTGCTTGGTGACTGAATACAATGTGAAGTAGTTCATGTGCAAGAAGACCACGGGTTTCTTGCGGTGTTTGTTTACAAATAAACCTGGGATTGTATATGAGGTCTACACCATTAGTAGCTGCAGTCTCTTCATCCCAAGTTGGTTTGTAGTTTAGTTTTAAAGCAAGAGTACCGTAGAAAGGTTCTTTAAGTAGTAAAGAAGACTTTGCTTTTATTATTAGTTTGTTTGCTTCTTGTTCATATAAGTCTCTTTCTTTGGGATCACTCACCTGATTTTGTTTTCGTTGAGGCCCGATAACAGTCATAATTAATCCTCTAGTAGTGATGATATAAGGGCTGTTTGATTGTGCTCATCTAAATCAAAACCGATTTCCTGTTTGATTTGTTCAGCTTGTATTTTTCTTGTAGTTTTCTCATGCATTTTTGCAATTAATTCTGGTGGAACTAAAGACTCACCTGCAGGATACACATCAAGAAATTGTTTTAGGGTATTAACTCTGTTTAACAAGGTCTTCATTTGAACATTAAGGTTAGTTTTTTTCTTATCCCAGTTTGCAAGGGAATCGTAAGCATTGTTTAACAAAGGATTAAGTTCTTCTCTTGCTTTTGAACTTAAGTCATCTTCGTGTATATTAGCGCCACCATTATAACTTGAAGTAAGATAAGGCAAGTTGATATATGGATCGAGTTCCACGGTAAACTCACGATATCCAGGTTCAACGTTTGATTTGAATTTCATCTCAATACGTTTTGTTACATTGTGGTCTTCTCCCAGATATCGAAAACCGTTTAGAAACTCTTTTACATCAGCTGAATCAGTAGCATCAGTCCATCTATCTGATGTTAATTTTGCTGAGTTATTGGATAACTGAATGTATTTTCTGAAGTAGTCATGATTAACAAGACTTTTAACTGCTTGCTGGAATGGTGATTCCATAACAGCTTGTCTTACTGCATTAGAAAGTTTTGGGTCTTTAGTAGGTTTGATATGACTTTTTTCAAACTGTTCTTCTGCATTTTTTACTATGGTAGCTCGTAGATCTTGTGACATACGTACATGTGCCATTGTTTATTCTCCTTATATTACTACTGAAGCATTGTCTTGAATCCATTCCTGACATGCTTCATGGTTTTGAAGTGCTCGGTCTTTTGCAAGACTGTCTTTCATAAAGTAAACCTGATACTCAGGATTTAACTTTCTCATATACTTAACAATGTTCTTGAATGTTGTACTATCAACTCGTGCAGCTAGTGCACCAGAGATTGCAAACATTACTGAAGTATCGTCAGGTACATCGACCAGGTGTGGTGTTTTAATTATCTTGTCAATGTCAGGCAGACTATTGAACATTGTTTTATGTGCAATGAACTCACCTGCTGGTCCATCACCAATGATAGATGCAACACCATAGAACTGTTCATCGTTTGAACTACCCATATGAGGAAGCTTTTTGTCAACCATTTCCCAACCACGAGGAGTTGGAAATGCATTTTGTTTTGCGTCCATAGCATGAAGTAGTTGCGGTCGATAACGTATAAAGCTAGTTATCATTGGGCTGATATCATTTTGCATAGCCCATACACACCAGTCATCTACGTTAGGTTCAACTGTGTAATGCGCAAACCGAGACTTAACTGGTGTTGGCATCTCGTGCACAGCTGCTCTATCTTTTGATCTGTTACCAGCTGCAATGATTGTTGTATACGGTGGAAGTGTATAAGTACCAATCTTCTTGTCGAGTATCAATTGCAACAAGGCATTCTGTGTTGCTTTAGGTGCAACGGGCAACTCGTCAATAAACAGGGTCACTGATCCTTGATAACTTGCATCAGGATAATCTTCCGGAATACCGTATCGAGTACGATATGTACCGTCTGCCTGCTCTACAACTTTAAGGCCACCACGTACATCGACTGGGTCAAACAGATTTGCACGTAACTCAAAGAGCTTTGAATCACGGGCATGTGCAGTTTGATATACGATCTGTGATTTACCTAGACCGGGCCCACCCCAGATCATAGTAGGTATATCAGCTTTTGCATTGGCTGTTATCTCTTTGTATAACAGCGAGGGTTTTATTTCTCTCATATGACTGTCTCCTTTTGTACAGAGTTCATGGTTATTGTGTAGTATCTTTTATATGGGTCATCTAATATTGCATTTTCTATTTTTTTCTCCAATTGTTTATGGGTATTAAGTCCGCACCAACGTCTAATTGTTCGTGCTGAAGAAGGCCCACGTTTAAATATTCTGTCATTAATTATCATAAGATCCATGTCTTCATTAATGCATTGAAAGTTTGCAGCCAAGAACGCTACTCTAAATGGAATTTTTATATCGTATAAATTCTGTGAAGGAGCAGGTTCTCTTAATTTTTCTGCATAATCAGGTAATACAGCTACTTCATACTGATAAGATGTAGCTATTTTATGTAAAATAGTAAGCCGTGCTTTATCTTTTGGATAATTTAAATATGTATCTGTATAACCATACTCCCACGGAGTAGTATAGGTTGTGACCATATCTTCTGGAGTTTGAAGTATAGGGTTTAGATCAATACTGTGTTCTACATACATGCAAGCACTTAGCTCATTTACAAGACTGGTTATAAATTTGTTTTCATATTTCATTCGTTCCTTCCTATTCTGATATTCAATTGTTCTCGATTAAATAAAGCCAAGTACTCATCTTTTAATCTTTCTCCGATATTAGATATTTTTTTCGCTTTGAAACAAGCTTCTTTATAGTTTCTATCCTGGTCAGCCTTGTACAATTCTTTAATATGTTTTTGTAACTGGCACACAAAATGTGCGATATCTGTTTCTGGGAATTTATTTTTTCTTTCTAACTTATCTAACTCTCCACGTATTTTTTCAGTGGCAGCTGCTATGTAAGTATTCTCTATGTAAGCTTCAAGACTCTCTGGGTTACAACCGCCAAGAGTATCGCGCATGTTATTCAATACATCATTCATCTCTAGCTTTAGATTGGTTTCATCAAGATCAGGATGTAGTTTTGCAAACAAAGGCAGGTATGGTTCTGCCCATTCATTTACGAACGGCATTATCTATCTCCTCTATAACTTTAATTAATTTTTCTGCGAGCTCAGTGTCTTCGTCTGTATCAAATTCGATGGTGATTTTAATTTTCACTACATCTTCCTTATTTCTTCATACTCAGTGAACTCGTCAGGATCTTCATGCTTGTCGATTTCTTCTTCAATGATTACATCTTCTTGAATAGAAAAGTTTGGGTCCAGGTTTTCGATTGTAATTGTAGGCCCATACTTGACCATGATAGTTATAGTTTTAGTAGGATCTTTAGGGTCTCTTTCTTTAGTACTCCAGAGCCCACGAGGATCCAGCTTTTTAATTTCTCCGATTACTGTAGTAGCAACCGTTTTAAATTTATCTGGTATTTGTATCCACATATCAATCTCCTTTTGTTATTTGCGATAGTGCTGTTTCATACCTTGCATAATTTTCGTTGTACATTTCCATTAGTTTTTCGATAGCTTTAACACCTTCTTCTTTACCATCACGCAAGCCACTTCTATATCCTCTATCAAAGGCCTTTGCTACTTCCAGTTCATATTGCTCCATGTCCTGTGCAATAGCATGTTCTGCTGCCTGCATAGTTTCATTGTAATGTTTATCTTCCTGATCACTCATACTAGATTCTCCTCGTGATTAACTGATTGATAAAGGGAATCAACTGTCTCCCTGTACTCTGCCCGATCATATCTTTCAATAGGTATCTCAGATACAAGCAAGCGAAACTTTGCAAGCTTAACTCTTTCACTTACTAATCTGGTTTTCATAGCAGCTAGTTCTTCCTGCAGTTCTACATTAGTCTTTCTGTTCTTCGGCATAGTAATCTCCTTCAGATGTTACCCATCTGTTTCCAACTTCTAATGCTTCGTCTTTATCTTTACAGAACTCTACCCAAGGTAGATATGTTTCTTCTCCAGGGTACATGTACACCTTGTACATATCTGCGGTTGATAAATACTCAACGTCTGCAGATTTTCCTGTGGTATAACAATGTAGTTTTATCTTCTTCATAGGCATGGTAGTCCTCCTTTTTGCCGTGCAAGCTAGTCCCCCCAGTATAAAAAAACCCCAGCTCAAATACATGAGCCAGGGCTTCTCAAGGAGGACGCTACTTTGAACTCACGCAGGAGTAGCCAACCTACGGACACCGAGGGCCGTGTCATATTTACCGCTGTCTTCTCTGTGTCTAGGCTTATTACAGTTCGGTAGCTCACATATTTTTATAGTAGACGGAGCACAACTACTACCGTAGCTAGCACTTGATAGTAAATGCTAGCGTTTCCTTACCAGTAAGACGCGAACCTTTGACAGTACGGTGATTCTCGTCAATGTATGTAGCTGATCGTATCAACTTGAACACAATCTGATTACGTACTCTTTTGACAGTAGCATCAGACAGATAGTTTGGTTGCTTGTTCCAACCAGCTTTCTCCCATGCCATGGTATGCAACAGATACCATGTACCTGCTTCACGAGAACTGTTCATCATAGCTTCCTGGTACTTTTCCAAATACTCAGGCAGGTCACCAGACAAATCAGCCTTGGATGCTTGAGACTCGAACAGATACCTACGGTATGCCCGCTCTGCCAATGCAGACTCACAAGCGTTACCGATACCTGATAC
>TARA_R100000329_G_scaffold68905_1_pt1 | contig 16167 bp, 17 predicted proteins | sample TARA_R100000329 | Tara Oceans TARA_R100000329 (sample SAMEA2620783) | marine metagenome | biome: marine biome (ENVO:00000447); feature: surface water layer (ENVO:00002042); material: "saline water (ENVO:00002010), including plankton (ENVO:xxxxxxxx)" | depth 5 m | reverse complement strand
ACTGCGAAGAAGCGTAGAGATACGGCAGCAGGAAAACAGTTTAGTAAACAACCTAAAAGTATTGCCAAGAAAACCGCAAAGTATAGGAGAACATAATGAAAGGCGTACCGCATTACACGAAATCAGGCACTTTGTTTAAAGGTGCAACTCATAAGATGGAAGATGGCTCTTTACATTCTGGTAAGACTCATACAAAATCAAGTAAACCATTAGTGCATTTCAAAGACCTATCCAAAGGACTGCAGAAAAAACTACTGGTGAAACATCTGAAAGCTAAATCTGAAATGAAAAAGGAGAAGAAAGCATGATGAAGAAAAAAGGTATGAAGAAAAAACCAATGCCAAAACCAAAGAAACCTAAGTACTAATGGCAAAAAGTCCAGCCTGGCAACGCAAGGCAGGAAAGAATCCAAAAGGCGGATTGAATGCCAAAGGTAGAGCCAGTTACAATAGAGCGACAGGTGGCAACTTAAAACCACCTGCGCCTAATCCAAAGAGCAAAAAAGATGCAGCGAGGCGTAAATCTTTTTGTGCCAGAATGCGTGGTATGAAAAAGAAACTAACATCAGCTAAGACTGCAAGAGACCCAAATTCAAGAATTAATAAATCACTAAGAGCCTGGAACTGCTAGGAGGTAGCATGCCAAAAGTCAAACTGGGAAGCAAAGATAAGCCAAAGAAACCATTAACCAAGTTAGAGAAAGCAGAGATCCGTGCTGCGAAAATGGTTGACAATGAAGAACAACGCAAGAAAGCAGACATTGATAAGCGCTATAAAGAGTGCATAGAATACAAAATGCTCAAAGGCCATAGTAGAGAAATGGCGACACAGATGGCAAAAGAACTTATCTACCAGGAGTCTATTATCAATGGCTGAGAAAGGCCCATCACCACGCTCTAAATTTAATATGCCTTTTGTAGAAAGAAGGCTAGATGACCCAACTGGGCCAGACAAACAATTTAAGGTTGATTCAATGCAGTATTTATTATCTAAAGGTATTACTGATGAAAATTTATTAGCAAAGATAATGCTAGAAAGTGGTTGGTTAAATAAACCATCAGGCAGTTTTAATTACTTTGGTATTAAAGAAACAGACAAAACTAAAGGTAAACTAGTGCAAACTACTGAAGGACTACAAGCATACACTCACAAAAAAGGAAAACGAGTAAGGTCAGATGCAGCAGGTATAGAAAAGTTAAGAAGGGAAATAGAAACAAGAGGCGGTTCAATCGTTTTTGAGAATGGTGCTATTGCATACGACAAAGAAGGCAAAATTAAAATTATAGATAGATTTAAAAATTACAACAATATAGAAGAAGCATTTGATAATTTTAAAAAAGTAAATGCAGAAATAATAGCTGACCCATCAAAAATATATGCAACCGATCCAAACTATGCAGAAAAAAATGCACAAATGTTAAAAGATATTAGATATTATCTAAAAAATTACAGGTCATCTTTTGGTATACCTGCAGAAGATAATATTAATAATAATTTTGATGAAGCTAATGTTAAAGATATGACAAGTCTTGATTACGCCTCAACAGGTAGTGATGATAATATTAAACAATCTATTACAAGAGAAATGATATTAAACTCATATGCTTCTAATGAATACTACGGCAATATGTTTGTAGAAAAAATAACTGATGATTTATTTGATTTTGATATTGGTTTTGGCGTAGAAACTAAGAAAGATGGATTCTCAGCTACAACAAGTACTGTGTTAGATAGTTCAGGAGAGAATGTAACTGATGTAGATTACAACTTAAAGTATCAAAATGAAAATTTAGAGATTAATGTAGGTAAAGAAAACGATGAAGATAAACAATCCATTACTTTTAGGAAAGGTGGTTTTAAAGCAAAAGCTACCAAAGAAGATGGTAGAACTGGTTTTGGTATAGAATATAGAGGTAAATTTAAATGAATGATGTAGTTAATCCAAATATATATAGCAAACAACAATGGGACAAAGTAAGGTTAGTGGTCAAAACACAGCATATGAAAGACTATCCAAAAGATTTTGTAACTGATATGGAAGCAGATAGAATACTTGCTGCTATGTCGCCAGAAGCTGTAGAGAAACTTTACGAACTTGCAGTCAAATATGGCATCACTAGATTATAAAGCTCCAGGGCCAGTCGTTAAAACATTTATGAAAGATGATTCTTTCTTTCGTGGTCTAAGAGGGCCAGTCGGAAGTGGAAAGTCAGTATCATGTTGCATAGAGATTTTACGCAGAGCATTGTCGCAAGAACCAAACGCAGAAGGTATTCGTAAGTCCAGGTGGGCAGTTATTCGTAATACCAATCCACAACTTAAAACAACCACAATTAAAACTTGGCTTGACTGGTTTCCAGAAGAAGATTGGGGTAAGTTTGTATACAGCGTACCTTTTACGCACCACATAAAAAAAGGTGAAATAGATTTAGAAGTTATCTTCCTGGCATTGGATAGACCAGAAGATGTTAAGAAACTACTATCGTTAGAACTTACAGGAGTATGGATTAATGAAGCAAGAGAAATACCCAAGTCTATTGTTGATGCCTGTACTATGCGTGTTGGTCGTTACCCTAGTATGCGTGATGGTGGCCCAAGTTGGTATGGGGTTATTGCTGATACTAACGCACCTGATACGGAACATTGGTGGCCAATACTTGCAGGTGAAACAGTATTGCCTGACTACCTTACTAAACAAGAAGCCAAGATGTTAGTGAAGCCTGATAACTGGTCATTCTTTAATCAACCACCAGCGATGACAGAGGTGATGGGTAAAGATGATGTAGTTGAACAATATGAGCGTAATGAAGATGCAGAGAACTTAGTTAACCTTACTAAAAACTATTACACCAATATTATTAGAGGTAAGACTAAATCCTGGATTGATGTTTATGTGTTAAATAAATTAGGACTGATTGAAGATGGTAAGCCTGTCTATGAATCATTTCGACATGATGTGCATGTTGCAAAAAGTGATTGTTTAGTTGCTGAACAACTGCCTATCTTTATGGGCATAGACTTTGGTTTAACACCAGCATGTGTATTTGCGCAGCGTATTCGTGGCCGATGGGTGATTTTAGATGAATTAGTAGCCGAAGATATGGGCATTGTACGATACTCTGACTTGTTAAAACAACAGATGGCACTCTACATGCCACGCACATTTCACATATTTGGCGACCCTGCAGGAGACCATAGAGTCCAAACAGATGAAGCAACACCGTTTCAAATACTAAGAAGTAAAGGCATAAACGCTAGACCTGCGCCATCAAATGATGTATTGATACGCTTAGAGTCAGTTAATTCAACATTAACAAGAATGACTGATGGAGAATCAGGTTTGCTTATTGATCCAAAATGTATTAACTTAATAAAAGGATTTAGTGGTGGCTATCATTATAAGCGTATTCAAACAAGTGGAGAACGCTATGATGAAAAGCCAAACAAAAATAGATTCTCGCATGTACATGATGCTTTACAGTATTTACTATTAGGTGCAGGAGAAGGGAGGAGTTTAGTGGTTGGAGGAAAAACAGCCAAACCTTTTGTAGCCAAAAGAGACTTTGATGTATATACTGCAAAGCCTAAAGGAGATATTTTTAGTAGGAGAAATAGATAATGTGTGTCCCTAGCCCATCAACACCTCAAGGCCCAAGCAAAGCAGAACTTGAACGCATGGAAGCTGATAGAAGAAAACAAAGGCAACTTCTAGAAGAAGAAAGAAGAAACCAGGCGCAAATGAAACAAGAATCTTTAGAGTTAGCTCAAGCTCAAGCAGCAGGTAGACGAGGTAGAAGAAGTTTATTAACAGGTCGTAAAGGCGGTAGTGGTTTTGATATTGCAGATCAATATAAAACTAAAACTACATTAGGTGCGTGATGATAGAAAAACAACCAGACCTAAATGTTAAACAAATACAAAATCCAGTAAAAAAATTATTGGCTAAGTATGAACATGCCAAGTCATTAAAAGACCAATGGTTAGCTGTCTTTGAAGAATGTTATGAATATGCCCTTCCTCAAAGAGAATCTTTTTTTACTGAGACTGTAGGCAGAAGAAGAACTGATTTAATTTTTGATGAAACCGCAGTCGTAGGGGTACAAGAGTTTGCAAGTAGATTGCAGTCAGGTATTGTTCCTAACTATGCAAGATGGGCCGAGTTTGTAGCTGGTACAGAAATCCCAGAAGATATGCAAAAAGAAACTAATCTTGCTTTAGATAAAGTTACAGAGTATGTATTTGAAGTACTACAAAACTCTAATTTTTCTCAAGAAGTTCATGAAACATTTTTAGATATAGCCTTAGGTACTGGTGTACTTATGGTAGAAGAAGGCGATGCAGTACAACCTATTCGCTTCAAAGCGATTCCTTTACCACAAGTGTGTCTTACTAGTGGACATGATGATAGAGTAGATGCAGTTTATCGTACTCGTAGAATCAAACTCAAAGAACTTACTTTTGCATATGCCAATCCAATTATGAACGATAAAATGGCTATGGATATGGAAGCTAATCCAGATAGAGAAATTACTATTATTGAAAGTGTTTATCGTGATTATTCAGAAACTAAAGAAGAAGTAAATATATTTTGTGCTATAGCAAAAGATTATGAACATAAAGTTTATGAAGAAACTTACAAAGGCTTAGGAAGTAATCCATATATAACTTATCGCTGGTCAAAATGTGCTGGTGAAACATATGGGCGTGGGCCTTTACAGTTTGCTCTACCTGCAATTAAAACAGCTAATTTAGTCGTAGAACTAATATTAGAAAATGCACAAATGAGTATATCTGGTATGTACCAAGTAGAGGACGATGGAGTTATAAATGTTGATAACATTGCTCTAATTCCTGGTACAGTAATTCCGAAAGCAGCAGGTAGCGCAGGTTTACAACCTATAGCACAAGCAGGTAACTTTAATGTATCTGATCTGGTGCTAAGAGATATGAGAACTAACATTAAGAAAGCGTTATACAATGATATGTTAGGCAATCCAAATGAGAAAACACCAATGTCTGCAACTGAAGTAGCAGAACGCCAGGCTGATTTGTCCAGGCAAATAGGTGCAGCATTTGGTAGATTACAAGCTGAACTAGTAAATCCAGTATTGGCTAGAGTAATTTATATCTTAAAAAAACAAGGTCGTATACAAATACCTACAGTTAATGGAAAAGAAGTACAAGTTAAATCTTCTAGCCCATTAGCTCAAGCACAATATCAATCAGATGTGGTAAACATAGATAGATTCTTAGGATTAATTCAAGGCAGAGTAGGGCCAGAACTTTTAAATGTAATGATTAAACAAGATGAGGTAGCTAAATACATAGCTAAGAAACTTGGCATTCCAGAAGAACTTATTCGCTCTCCACAAGAGATGGCACAGATGATGCAACAAATGCAACAATATCAACAACTTCAACAACAAGCTCAAGCAGTCCCTATGGAAGGGGAACAATAAGTCCTTGACTTTTGGTAACTTTTTTGCCATTGTTTCACATGAAACATAACAATATGAGGTGTAGCATATGGCAACAAAAAAATCAAAAACATTAATTGGATTAGATGGAATGGAAAGAACTGCTGACCAGGAGGAAGCCCTGAACGCAGTAGCAAGAGCATTATTCACATCTGATGCAGGAAAACAATTCTTAATTTATCTTAGGTCAATTACTATAGAAACAGTAGCTGGGCCTGAGATTGACGATAAACAGTTAAGACATATTGAAGGACAGCGTTATATTGTAGGACTTATACAGCGTAGGACTAACAAAGGACAATCACAAAAAGTAGTGGAGGATAGTAAAAATGGCTGAAGAAAAAGTAACTGAACAAGAAATTTTAGATGAAGTACCTGCAGAAGAAACACCTGTAGCAGAGAGACCAGATCATATTCCTGAGAAGTTTTGGAAAGATGGCAAAGCTGATTATGATGAAATGGCTAAGTCTTATACGCAACTTGAAACTTATGTAGGTGGTAAAGAAGAAACACTTAGAGAAAAAATAATAGAAGAACTAGCTAATGAACATGCAGAAACCGTGCCAGAAAAGTATGAACTGCCTAAATTACCAGAAGGCATTACAGAAGAAATGGTACAAGAAAATCCTATGTATTCTTGGTGGCAAGAAACTGCAAAGACTAATGGTATGAACCAGGAAGAATATGAAGCTGGTATTAATGCTTATGTTGAAATGATGCAGTCTCAACAACCAGATATAGAAAAAGAAATGGAAGCACTTGGTGAGAATGCTAACTCCAGGATAGATGCTGTAAATGCATGGGCTTCTAAAAATTTTCCACCAGAAGAATACGAAGCAATACAATATTCTTTAGGCGCAAGTGCTAGTGGAATACAAGCATTAGAGCGTATCATGGAAATGAATAAAACTGGTGTTAGGTCAGAACAATTCACACAACCTGAAAAGCAACTTACTATGGCTGATGCTAGGGCTATGATGCAAGATAAAAGATATTATGACCCTAAATACAGAGATGATGCTTATGTTGCAAAGGTAGATGCAGCGTTTAGAATGCTGACAAAATAATGCTCTACCTAGAAAAAACAATCCCAGAAGATTGTTTTCGGTTAGCTCCTAACTTACAACAGCTAGATAAATTTGAACTAGCAGTAGTAGGAGTTGACCCACTTACTGCATTACTTAATCCATTTAGATACAATCGCCCTAATACTCATACCTTTACTATTTTTGAAAAAGAATCAGATGAAGTTGTAGCTATTTGGGGAGCGATGCCAATTAGCAAAAGAGAGCCAACTAAAGCTGCTGTTTGGTTTTTAGCAAGTGAATTATTGTATAAACACAAAAGATTTTTTCTACAAGGCAATCTTAGATGGCTACATTATCTTGAATCTCACTATACTTTTTTGTTTAATTTCATCATAAATGAGCATAAAAAGAGCATAAAATGGTTAAAATGGCAAAAATATAGCTTTTCTGAACAACCAATGCTTGTCAAACAAGTGGAAATGTATTATTTTTATAAGCATCTACCAAAAGTAGATGTAGATATACAGCCCATTATTGCTGAGATAGGCCCTAAATGGACAACCGAATTGATGGATAAAGGACAACTGTGAAATTTTAATTTAATTGAACAGGAGATAAACGATGAGTACATCTATATCAACTGCCTTTATTAAACAGTTTGAAGCAGAAGTTCATATGGCATATCAGCGTATGGGTTCAAAATTAATGAATACTGTTAGGCAGTCTAAAAATGTAAAAGGTAGCCAAGCTCGTTTCCAGAAAGTAGGAAAAGGTACAGCGGTTACTAAAAATCGCCACGCAGAAGTTCCAACAATGGATATTTCACATAGCACCGTTGATGTAACACTAGCTGATTACTACGCTAGTGATTATGTTGATCGTCTAGATGAGTTGAAAACAAACATTGATGAGAGACAAGTACTTGCACAAAGTGCTGCTGCTGCGTTAGGTAGACAAACAGATCAGCTAATCATTGATGTATTAGATGCAGGTTCAAACTCTGCAAATATTGCGCATGGTTCTGCTGGTTTAACACTAGCAAAGTCATTGACTACATATGAAACATTTGGTGAAGCAGATGTTCCTGATGATGGTCAAAGATACTTTGTAGTATCACCTGCTGGTTGGGCTGATTTACTTCAAATCGACCAGTTCTCTAGAGCAGAATATGTTGGAGAAAGTGAGCTTCCATACTCAGGCGGAATGACCGCTAAGAGATGGTTAGGTTTCTTATTCTTTACACATTCAGGGTTAACACTCGCTAGTACTACTAGAGATTGTCATGCTTACCATAAATCAGCTATCGGTCTTGCGACAGGTGCTGATGTAAGAACTGAGATGAATTATATCCCAGAAAAGGTGAGTCATTTAACAACATCATATATGAGTATGCAAGCCGTTGCTATTGATGCAGAAGGTTTCATGCAAATACAGATTACTGAATAACGGAGGACACTATGGCTTTAACAGCAGCAAACTTAAAAAAAGTAGCTGGAGCAGGAACAGGTAATGTATTCCATTACGAAACTGCTGATGCACCAGGAACTGTTGCAGGTAGTGGTTACTTCAATGATGTAACTGACAACCTCAAGCAATTTGATATTATTCTTGTTGCAGGTACAACAGGTGGTACAGTAACTGTGGACATGCTGGTGGTAACATCAGCTTCAGGCGCAGCGACTGTTACAACAACTAACGGCACATAATTGTGCCATTGATGTGGGAGCAAGGCACGACTACACCCTAAGCTCCCACTTCATTTAAGGAGATATTATGTTATCAGAAACTAAATTTGACATATGTAACAAAGCATTAGTATTAGTTGGTGCTAACATAATAACTAGCTTTGATGAAGCAACAACCGAATCTACTGTAGCTGGTCAGCTTTATGAATCAACATTAGAAGCGATGCTAACTAGAGTAAGATGGCGTTTTGCAGCAAAACAAATACAACTTAGTTATCAATCAGTAGCACCACTTGGCAGATATAAATCTGCATATTTATCACCACCTGATGCTTTATTAATTCATACAGTAACAGTTAATGATAATGTGATTGCATATGATAGGTATGAAAACAAAATTTTTACAGATACAGGTTCAGGCGACACATTGATTTGTGATTATACATTTCAACCAAGTGAAGCAGAGTTTCCACCATATTTTAAACAATGCATGGTATTTGAATTAGCAAGTTTATTTGCTGGTGCAATAGCTAGAAATGATAGCTTATCTGAGTTATATAGAAATAGAGCAATAAATCAAATAGCAATAGCTAAATCAAGTGATAGCCAGGCTCAAACAACTAAGCGTATGGATCTAAATCGAATGCGTAATAGAAGAAATCGAACTGCTTTAAGTAATATTAATGCAACTGTATCAGGCAGCTAATGAATGGGCAGACAGAGAATACACCAAGCCAGTTTTGTAAGAGGCGAACTAGACCCTAAGATTGCAAGTAGAGTTGATGTTGTTGCTTATGAACAAGGCCTGAAAAGAGCAAGAAATGTTTTGACTCTTAATCAAGGTGGTATTGAAAGGAGACCAGGCTCAGTCCTTAGAGCAACAGCTCCTGGAGATGGCAGACTAGAAGCATTTATCTTTAGTGATGACCAAGAATATATAATTCTTTTTACCAATACTGTTATAACAATTTACAGTAGTAATGGTACTGTGTTACAAACTATTACATCTAGTGGTATTGGTACAGCAGAGTTAAAAGAACTTACAGTAACACAACAAGGTGATACTATGATTATCACTCATAAAAGTTTTTCACCACGCATTTTAAAAAGAACTGGAGCTACAACATTTACATTAAGTGTATTTCAATTTGACACAAGTGTGAATGGAGAAAAAACATACCAGCCTTATTTTAAATTTGCTGACGATTCCATTACATTAGATATAAATGCAACAGCAAAAGGCACAACAGGAGTAACACTTACAACATCTGCTGATTATTGGACAAGTGCTTATGTAGGAACACGAGTTAGATATCATGGTGTTGAAATATCAATAACAGGTTACACTTCACCAACAGTTGTAACAGGCACACTATTAGGCGAAGTAGAGATAGAGTTAGATGATAGCCCTATGAAAACCATACAAGGCTCTGGTGTTGTAGAAGTAACTATGGCAGCACATGGTTTTTCTACTGGCGCAAGTGTAGTTATTTCAGGTGCGCAAGATATATTTGATACATCTGGTAATGGTTTAGCAAGTGCAAATATTAATGGTACATTTACTGTAACAGTTGTAGATGACAATAGATTTACTTTTACTGCTGGTAGTAGTGATACAGCTACTGAATCAGTAGATGGTGGTGGAGCAAGTGTAAAAATTAGTGGACACCCACCAACCAGAAAATGGGACGAGCAGTTATATAGTGATGTCAATGGATATCCAAGAACTTGTGCTTTTCACGAACAAAGATTATTTTTTGGTGGTAGTGAGTCAGCTCCTGATTTTCTATCGTCAAGTAAAGTAGGTGCTTTTTTTAATTTTGATGTAGGCGAAGCAAAAGATGATGAAAGCCTACAAATGCAAATAGCATCGGATCAGATAAACGAGATACGACATTTGGTATCAGGCAGAGTATTAGAAATATTTACTAGTGGTGTAGAGTTTTTTTTAAGACCACAGACAGGTAAAAATATAACACCTACAGATGCGATGATTGTAAGACAAACAGCATTTGGCGCACAACAAGCAGGTATGCCTAGACCATTTGATGGCGGTACTTTGTATATACAAAAGAGTGGTAAGAATATTCGAGACTATGTATTTACATCAACAACAGAATTATTTGATAGTAATAATACTAGCCTGGAATCTTCTCATCTTATTATTACTCCTGATGATACAGCTACAGCAACAGCGTTGCCTGGAAGGACTGAGCAATTTTATTTTCTTGTTAATAGTGATGGGACAATGTGTGTATATAATAGTCAGAAAGACCAAAAAATATTTGGCTGGACACAATGGAATACAGATGGAAAATATAAATCTGTTTGCTCTACATCGTCAACTATATTTGCATTAGTAGAAAGGACTATTAATTCAAGTACAGCTTATTATTTAGAGCAGTTTGCTAGTACACAGTTTGATATACCTACTGATATGTCAGAAACTAAAACTATATCAGGAAGTTATCAACCACATGGTACAGTACTAACTAACGGTGCAGTAGCATCTGGAGCAAGTCAGTTTCTTATTGATGGAGCAACAGCAAGTCCTAATCAAGGAGATACATTTCAATTTGGTGGTTCTGGTACAACGCATACTGTAACTAGTGTAGTAGCAACAGGTGTTACAAATGAATATCTAATATCTGTTAGTCCAAGTACAGCATCAATTAGTGATAATACATCATTGGTTTTTTTAACTAGTCGTGTATTTACAGGGCTTACTCACATAGGTAAAACAGTACATGCAACATCTGGCTCAACAGAAGATGATGATTTCTTTTACTATGGAAGTGCAGTAGTAACATCAGGAGGTACAGCAACTTTTCCTCAACCAGCAGCAGCGTGTGATATAGGACTAGACTTTACCATTGATGTAGAAACTTTACCTCAAGATGCCAGGTTAAGTAATGGTGTGTTAACTGGTTTACCTAGAAAAATAGGTAAAGCTGTATTGGAATTATCAACAACTTACAATGTAACTATCAATGCTAATCAAGTTTTAATTGGTTCTAATCCTAATGATTCATCATCTGGATTACAGGCTTTGACAGGTAAAAGAGAAGTTTATACACTTGGCTATGAAAAAGACCCAACATTGACAGTATCGCAATCTGCACCTCTGCCAATGAGAGTGTTGGGTATAACATCGGAGGTTTATTTCTAATGTGCCACCCATTAGCATTTACTGCGCTAGGAGTAGCGCCAGGCACAGCAGCAACATTAGCAGTTGCTAGTAATATTGGTCTTGCAGGTTATTCTATAATGTCTGCTCGTGCAGCTCAAAAATCATCAGATGCATTTGCAGAAGCAAAATATAAAACTGAAATGCAACAAATAGAAAGTAATAGAGAGTCTGTTGCTTTAGAAACTTTACAAAGGTCAAATACAATCAGAGATGAATTTATGATAAGACAAGCTACTAATAGAGCATTGTTATCGCCAAGTGGTATAGCACAAAGTAATTCTTATGAGGCAGCAATGGGATTTAATAAAAGTGCATTTCATAGAGAACTTAATATTATTGCTTTGCAAGAATCAAGAAAAATGAGAGATTTAACTTTTGCGTCTATTGATGCAAGACAGCAATTACAGTCTACTAAGGTTGCTAATAAAAATGCATTTAGACAACAGTTTATTAAAAGCGTTACTACAGCTGCGACAGCAGCAAGTGGAATAAAAAAACCAGGAACAACTGATTATTATTCTGCTAGAGGTTTAACATCAGGCGGCCCTGAAGGATTTATAAAATAATGGCATTTGAATTTAAACAATCAAGAAGTTTTAATCCTGCTGAAATACAAGTTAACAGAGGTAATCAGCTTGGAAGGGCTTCACAAACAGCAGCTCAAAGTGGTTTTGCATTATCAGAATCTACTAGAAGATTTGTCGATCAACAGACTGCATTAACTAAAGACTATGAACAAAAAAGAGCAAAGAAACTAGCTGCTGGAGCAGAGATAGTTTTTGAAGATGTAACATATACTGGTGCTGATGGTATTGAAAGAACAAGAAAATTAGCTACAGGATATAAAACTCCTGAGAAATTATTAAGTACATCATGGGCAGCTGTTACCTTTGATGAAGAAGTGGTTAAAGTTTATACAGATGCTGCTATAAATACAGCTAACAGTATCTTAAATCAAGAAAAAGAAATCATGCAACAAAACTCTACCTTTACTCAGAGTCCTGCAGAAACAACAGCGATGTTTGATGCAAACATACAAGAGCCATTAGACCAATTAAGAAGCACAATACCTAATGAAATGAGAGCCATATTTGAAAATAAGGTAAAACAAAATGTAGAGCAGACAAGAGCAGTTATTGCAAATAGACAATTTGAAAAAGTAAAACAATACAACACAGCAAGATTTAATAAGATTGCTACTGATTTTGAAAGTCAATTTGGTTCATTATGGGCTGGTGATCCAGAAGAAGGATTAAAATTATTAGAGGAACTTAAAACAGAAGCAGAGCAAAAAGAGTTAAAACAAGTTGCAGGAGCGCATATATGGATTAATTCTTTATATCCAGCATATAAAAATATGTTTGATGCTGGAAAAGAAGCACAAAGATTTTTAGACATTGATTATAGTAGTTCTGATTCTTTGGCTGTTGCTCACTCTAATTTAAAAAATTTAGAACTATTACTTAATTTTCAAAATCAAAGCATTCCTTTACTAAACAATGACGGAGAGATTGAGACTGTAACTCTAAAGAGTTTAGGTTTAGATGGCAAAGATAATCAAATAGCTAGAAATAAAGTTATGACGACATTAGCTAAACAAAGAGGATTATTAAAAGATTTATTTACAACATCTAAGAAACAAGACAAAGTAAATGATTATATTAGAAATACTCGTGCTTTACAGTCAGGTGGACAAGACTATAGTGTTGATCCAAATTCCTTGAAAGCAGAAGGAGATTATCTATTTGCAGCTAGTGAGTTTGATAAACCAGGTAGTGATATACACAAACAATTAGTACCAGAGTATATGAATGAATATCCCAATGTAACACCTACAATAGATGCAGATAATATTTTAATGTCAGACCAAGCTAATAATTATAAACAATGGGCAGCAGGTAAATATCATATTATTGGTGGTGCTGCACATAGAGAGATAGTAAGTTTTGCAAAAAGCATAACAAATAAATCTAATGAAGAAATAATTGCTTTAAAAGAACAGATAGTAGATTCCATTGGTAAACAATCATTTTTAAATGCGACAGGAGCAGTTTATAAAACACCACAAGGTAAAACTATATACAATAGTATTATTAATAAGTTGCCTCAGATAAGTGATGATGAAGAAAAAGAAATAGCAAATTTAGTACATGCTATAAATATGACAAATACAAGAGAAGAAGCGGCAGATTTATATATTCGTAATCGTATTACAGCACCCAGAGTAAACAATGATTTCTTTAAAGGTACATATGGTGAAGAAATAGGAGTTATTACTAATAAAATTAATGATGTAGTTAAATCTGAGTATAGTGAAGTTAATTTTGGTGCAGACAATATGATGGCCTATAACTTTTTGTCAGATGTTAATAAACAAGTAAAGTTAAACTTAGCTTCTACAACTATGAAAAAAGATATAGAAGCAGAAACTATAAGAGTTATGGAAAGATTAATAGCTAAATCAGGTTATGGTTATAGTGAGTATGCTTATGGTTTTGCAACAGCAACTGATGACCCAGATGAAATAGATTTTGATACAGGCAAGGTATTTACTAAATGGTCAACTGATGAGTTTTTTAATACACACCCATCTAGGTTGCCAGAAGATTATGAAGTGCCTCCAGGAACATCAGGTATGCAGAATCCATATGAGTTAGCTGCTATCTATGATGAAAACTATTTATTACATTTAGAAGAATATGGACAAACTGGTTCATTAAGAAGACAAGAGTTAATGAAAACACCTTTGTATTATGAAATACAAAATGAATTAAAAGAAGCAGTAGAAATTAATAATACAGCTAATCCACAATTTCAAATAGAAGAAGAACTAGTGTTAGGAAAAAATGTAAAATTAATTACTGTTGGTCGTCCAACAAATGAAAACGCAGTTGTTTATCAATATTTATATTTACCAAATAAAGAAGGCGAAAGGCCAAGACCTATACTGGATAGACTAGGAAATAACAAAACTATTAGTCGTAGAGAATTACAAGACAGGATAGGAGATAGTAATACTAATATTGATAAGCATGTTAAACCAAATTTAAATTTTGGTAAAATATTTGAACTCTCTACTGATTTAGGCTTACAAATATTATCACCAGGATATAAAGGAAAATTTAATCCTATAACTGGAGAAAGAAATTAAATGGCGGTTGTAGAAAAAGATAAGTGGTTTGAGAGTGGGCCATTCCCTGCACAAGAACCAATGCCTAGTCGTAGGCAAGAGTTTGTGCCTGACCCTACATATTGGGACACAGTAAGCGCAGCCTGGCAATTAGAACCTGTAGGACAACTTTTTTTAAGTAATGAAGATACATTTTTAGATTTACCTGCAACTCCAGTCTTAGATATAGATAAACAAATAGAAGATGAAGGTTTAACTTATTACTCTGAATATTTTACTGACATTAGAAATCAAGAACATTTTGATTATTTAAAAGAAAAAATACATTACAACAACTATCTTAGAGATATAAGAGATAGCGGTGGTATGATGCCAGAAATTATTGCAGCCTTTGGTGATCCAATTACCTATTTGCCAATACCTTTTGTAAAGGGTATGACTTTTGGTACACGATTTTTAAAAGGTGCAGGATACTCAGCAGGTGCAGTATCACTAGGTGAACCAGTAAGACATGCGTATGACCCTACGGCAACAGGTCAAGAGTCTGTAATGTATATTGGTGCAGGTTCATTATTAGGTGGTAGTATGATTGCTGCATTTGGTAGACGAGGTGTCAAAGGTTTTGATGACCCATCTATGAATATAAAGCCTCCAGAAAAAAAAGCTGAAAAAGTTTTTAAAGAAGCCTGGAACATGGAGAACGATACATTTAAGTCAGATATGTATGACCCAGATACTCCAATTACTTATGATGTAGAACCAGAGAAACTCATAACAGGTGCAAGTTATAAGTTAGATAATGGTGGACAGTTTGAAGGTATAGATAGACCAGTCAAAATATTAGATGCAGGTACTATTTATAATGGCAGACGATTAGAACAAGATACAATTATTATTGACCATGCACTAGTAGAAAAGAAATTTAGAGATGGTAGTTATGTAAATCCTGATGTACCAGGCGGTATAAAATTACCAGATCAATTTGCATCTTCTGATGATTACCTTAAATTTTTAATTAAGAAAGAACATATCAAACACAAAGGTGGCGCACCTGATGGTGTTAATTTAGTTGATAAAGAAAATTTATTAAACCAAGAAGTTTTAGAATCTATTCGTGCCGCTAAGATAGGTAGACAAACAGCAGGACGAGATGCTGGTAGAAGTTGGTTTGCTGAAAATGTAGATAGATTTATTACGCCTATAGGCGATATGTTAAATAACAAACTAAGAAACAAAGAAGTAAGCAATAAGATATCAGATATGGCACTTGATATGATAGGTGATAGTGCAACAGTTACTAGGGCTTCAAAGGCTGGATTTGCAATATCACAATCTGCTTTAGTTAAAGCTACAGCTAATCATTTTAAAACTGTAGGTGGCTTTAATAAAGTACTGCAAGATGCATTCCAAAAATATAGAAAAAATGTAGATGAAGTATCTGAGCAAATAGCAGGATATAACTTTGGTGCGACTGGTATTCGTACTGCTGATGCATTAGATAGTGCAATAAGAAAGTTAGGTGGCAGAAAGAATGTAGAAGAACCTATTAAGTTTAGAGAGTTTAATGAACTTATTACCAAAGCTATTAGAGATGAAAATTATTATGAAACAGCACCAAAAGAAATAAAAGAGGTTGCAGATAAAGTAAGAAAGATATA
>TARA_R100000329_G_scaffold36789_1_pt1 | contig 16235 bp, 18 predicted proteins | sample TARA_R100000329 | Tara Oceans TARA_R100000329 (sample SAMEA2620783) | marine metagenome | biome: marine biome (ENVO:00000447); feature: surface water layer (ENVO:00002042); material: "saline water (ENVO:00002010), including plankton (ENVO:xxxxxxxx)" | depth 5 m | reverse complement strand
TCAATTAAAAATCTAGGTGACGAAGAACAAAAAGAATTAAGCGACTACAAGACAGCTAGACAAATAACTATGGACAACGCTTCTGAAATTGACAGAGAATTTAGCGATCTTAGACGTCTACAAGTTAATCAGTATTTACGAGGTAAAATTGAAGATTTAGGAATACCTATAGAAGCTACCGAAAACGAAAATAAAGAGCTTACTGGATATGCTATAGGTAAAGGATTTAATATAAAAATTAGACCTGGGGATACACCTTTAGAAGTAAAAAGAAAGATATTACAAGCTAGTGGTCTTACGCTTAAACAAGCTAATGATATGCTAGAAGGTCAAACTAATCCTTCTCGAGAAGAATTAAATCCAACATTTGATTCTTTAACGCCAACATTAAATAGACCAGATTTACCAACAGGTTAAAAAATTAAATTATGTTTGAATATCAAGGATATCAATATACTTTAGAAGAACTCCAAGCTGCTGCTGATGCCGCTGGTATTTCTTTAGAAGAATACATTGCTAAACACGGAATTAAAAAGGTGGGAAAGCAAACGGGTGTTGCGGAAAAGGGTGCAACTGTAACACCGATAACCGGGACTGTACCCGAGACTCAAATTGTAGAAACTCCTATAGTAGAGAGTGGGGTATTAGAGTCGGTGGAGTCTTCATTGGCATCACTATCAACAGATAAATTTAAAGGCCCTTCAATATCAGCTCCACAATACCAAGAAGTAGAGCAAGGGTTAGAAAATCAATCTGCTCAACAATTAAATCAAAGTTTAAATACAAATCAAAATCTAGAAGATGACTATGCTGGTTTAAATCCGCTGGATGGTATTAAAGCTTTAGCTAAACTACTAGGTAAAGCTGGAGACTATATGTTTGGAGAACCTGAAACAGTAGAAGACGTCGGATTTGTAGAAAGTATGTATGGCATTTTAGTTAATGGTCTTAATACAATAGGTGGTGTAGATACAAGAGCGGAATTTACTTTAGCTTCTTTAGCGCAAGAAATACCTGACGAACTATTTACTACTGCATTAGGCGAGAAATTAGGTAAAAAAGCTATTGAAGAAAACAACAAGTTTTTTAATAAAACAAATCAAGAGATGGATGCTTTAGCAGAAGTCAACATGCAGACTCTTGGTTTTAAAGACATAGGTAAAAAAGCTGGAGGCATATATGTTTATTCACCGTTTACAGGCTTAATGAACACTGAAGATGTAAAAACTGGTATAGCTGCAACTGTAAATGGTATATCTCAGTTTTTAACATCAGCGGCTATAAGCTATGGAACTGGTGGTGTAGGACTTGCGTCAGATATGGTTGCTTACTCTATAAAAGATTACAATGACAGTAAAGCTGAAGAGTTAGGTATAACAACAGAAGAACTTTTTAATACTGGTCAAGGTGAGGTTGTGATACCTGCTTCGTTAGGAACTGTAGGTTATTTACTCGAAAGAGCTGGTATAAAAGGTTGGCAAAAAGCTTTAAAGAATATGACGCCTGGGGCTAAAAAAGCTTTGTTTACTTTCTTAAACACAGGTACTAAAGAAGGTGGAACTGAGTGGGTGCAAGGCGGTATAGAAGAACTCAACAGAGGTTTAGGTGCTGGTAGAAGTTATCTTGAAGCAGAAGAGTCTGCTTTAAATTACTTATTTTCTGAAGACGGCGTTGAAAACTTTTTACAAGGATTTGTAGGTGGCACAGGTAGTGTAGCGATAACTAGAGCATCTAGACAATTAAGAAGTGGTAAAGATCATGAAGCTGTTCGTGACATAATATTAGAACTTAATGACTTAGAAAATAGTAAGTTTAGAAAAAATTTAACAGTAGAAGAAATAGCTGATATTAATACAGCTCAAGAAGAACTTAGGTTTAATCTAAGAAACATTATTGATAAAAGTAATACATTAGCTGGTACGTTATCTGATAGTCAAATAGAAAGTTTAAATGCTAACTCTGATTTTCTAACTACATCGGCAGATAGAATAAATGAAATAAAATCATCTGACAAGTTTACAGACAAAGAAAAAGAAATACTAATACAAACTATAAACAAACGTAGAGAGGTTGCAAGTCAAAACATATTTGATATAAGAAACGAAGCTGAACAGTTTTACGATAACTTGTTTAATGTTAGAGAAGCAGCTAAAGAAGATGATAACATAAGAGTATTAGATTTTAAAAATGCTGCTGAAATACAAGCGTATTTAAATGATAACCCTAATCTTGTAGCTGAAGGTGGTAGAGTGGCAGCGTCTGGTGAACAAGGATTTTTTATACCTGGGCAAGGTGATGGGCCATCTACAATTATAATTAACAGAGAAAAATCGTTAAACGAAAAAGCTGTTAATGTTGCTAGCCACGAGTTTCTTCATTATGTTTTAAATCAAACAATGAAGAAAAATCCTATGGCTGCTATAAATTTAGGTAACGCATTGCTTAGAGAGTTAGATAAGATCGATGTAAACAAAATAAAAGATAGCAACTTTAAAAAACGAATGGAGCTCTACAAAGATGATAAAGTAGAAATCCAGATGGAAGAAGCTTTAACTTTATTTTCAGATGCTTTAGCTACCGGTGATATACAGCTTAATGCAGATATCTCTACACTGCTTGGTGATAAGTTACGTAGAACTTTTGGTAGGTTAGGTGTTAATGTAAAATTTAACGAAGGTAGTGATGTAGTTAATTTTATAAAAGATTACAACAATAGTTTAAGTAAAGGTAAACTAACTAAAAGTCAACAAGCTGTACTACAAGAAGGAGCTGAAGGTGAGTTAATACCACAAGCAGAGCAGCAAGCTGACGAACAGCAAGTTAAAGCCTCAAAAGGTATTTACCAAGAAGTTGAAACGTTTAAAGATGATTTAGTAAACGAGCAAAGTAAAGATGCTACAGCTTTTTTAATTGCTGACAAGTTACAAAACGAAGTAGATCGTAGATTAAAGTTAAATCTTGATGAAATACAGAAAGAAGATATAATTAGAAACTTTTTGTTTGATGACAAAAGAGGATTAGTTGGTTTGTTAAAAGATTATGATCCAGCTAAAAATAAAAGTGTAATGGGTTATTTAAACTCAACTACACCTGGAGGTAAACTACTTGATGTTAGATTACAAGAGTTTTATAAAAACGATCCTAGATACAACCAAATAATTCAATCAACTACCGATGAAGCTGTTCAACGTAAAGCTGAAAGAGTAACTTCAGAAGATATTACAGAGACAACTACTGAGGATGTTACAGATAAACCTTTAGCTAAAAAACCTACTGAAACTGTAGTATATAGTGACGAAGTTTTAAGCAATGTAGGCGCTGCTAACACTGAAGCTTTAGAAAATAGAATTACAGAAGAAATACAAACTGCATTTAAAGGTAAAGATATATCTAGATTTAAAGAGCTAAAAGATATACCTAAAAACATAACACAGTTATACGCTGATATGTTTGGGCTTTCAACTGTAGACGGTATAGTTGATTTTAAAAGAAACTTTCCTAAGCTAGATGAAGGTGCTGTTAGAAACATACGTACGTTTTTAAACAGAAATGCTGAAGATGATTTTCGTAGATTACCAAAAACAAAAGATGACCAAAAAAGAGCAACTGGTATAAAGCAGACTAAGCTTGGTAAAGTTATGTACGATGCTAACGATAATCTTGTTGGCACGCTTAAACAGTACAAAGATATTCTTCAAGGTAAAAATATAACTCTTCCAGCTTACGATGGTGAAATGATTGAGTTTAATAGGATCGTAGACGGTAAAAAACTACCAATATATAGAGACTCACAGCACTACAAAGCAGCATTAAAGTTTCACATACAAAACCGTATAGCTGAAGATGTTATGCCCGATAAAGCTCAGCGATTAAGTGCTGGACTTAAATTTAGTAAAGCTGAACCTAAAGTAGAAGATTCTTTTGAAAGATATATATCTAGTATAACTAAAGGAGAAAAAGAATTAAGCGCAGAGCAGATAGAGCAAGAAATAAGTTATATAAAAAATCTAGCTCAAGAGCAGGGTGTTGAAGATGAAGATATTATAAGACAGTTATTTACTAATGATAAAAATTATAAACAGCTTAGGTCCACTGTAGGTGTTCCTGCTGGGGGTAAAAATAAAATATCTTCTGTAGAGAACGCTGTTAATTTAAGACAAACTCAAAAAGATTTTGTCAAAAAAATGATACCAGAAGGTAAAACTTTTGATCAACTACCTAAACAATATCAGCAGTTTATAATAGACACCGTAGGTTTTGGCGATACGCGTATGACACTAGCAGGCGTTCCTTTAACTTACAAAGCATATAATACAGATAAGAATTATTCTTCTTTGTTAACAGCTGCTTTTGGTGAAGACGTATTAACAGGTACTGGTAAAAATATAAGTAACTTAGAAAATGTTTTTGCTCCAAGAAATTGGGGTCAAAAGGGATTTAGAGGTAAAGTAGAACAAATAGTAAAACAAGAAGGTATTACGCCTGAACAAGCTAAAGTAGAAGTTGAAAAACTATTAGTAAAAGAAGGTAATGATATAGATGAAACGTTAGCTGCTAACATACAAGTTGTCAATAATGCTTATGATGCTTTAGCAGATATGGTTATTGAAAGTCCTAATTCAAAAACTTTAGAATCTATAGTTGATTTGTTAGAGTCACAAGTTAATAGAGCTACTGGTGTTTTTAAAGGTTTAATACCAGTTACTAGTTTTAGTATGAAACCTGAAAGAGGTACTACTAAAAACCAAAACAAAGAAATGCACAATGAGCATTTAGTTGAACTATTTAACGCTAACAAAAACTTTATAAACCTATTAAATCAGTATATAAAAGGTAGCGTAAATCAAGAACAGCTAAAACAAAAGATTAAAGAAAATACTAATAGTCTTGAGCAAGCTGTTATACCAGAAAGATTACGTGTAGAGAAAGACGCGTCAGGTAGTGCTATTAGAGATTTTGCAGATCCTTTAACGTTTTTAGGTAAAGATGCTGATGATCAAGTTATAATAGGTACACGTAAACTAGTAACAGGTGAAACGTTTACTGGATTAAATATGGCTGAGTTTATAGCTAAAAATTTAACTTTAAGCCAAATGCAACAACTTGCTAGATTTAATCGTAATGAATTAAACTCTGAAGGTGTAATTGTAAAACAAATAATAGACAATAAGAAAAACTATATTAAAACATCTAAGTCTAATAACTCTAAACTACCAGATGGTTTTGATTTAAATAATCCTAAGTCTTGGGATAGATTTGATATGTTAGATGTTGTAGTTAGGCAAAAGTTTCCAAAGACTAAAAACTATTTATACCCATATGAGCAGCTTACTATTGAAGAGAAAATAGAAGTTGTAAAAGATATTCCAGGTTTACAAACAACAGCTGGTTTAAAGTTTAGTAAATCACCTACAAACCAAGATATCATTAACGTAATGAAAGCGGCTGATATAGCCGTAGAAAAAGCTAGAGACGCTAACGCTCCTAATAAAGGTATAAGTGTTTGGGACTTTGACGATACACTTGCTACTACAAAATCTAATGTATTGTACACTATGCCTGATGGTAGCACTGGCACTTTAAACGCTGAAGAGTTTGCAGCTCAAGGTGAAGAGCTTGGTAAGCTTGGAGCTGAGTTTGATTTTAGTGAATTTGAAAAAGTTACTAAAGGAGCTAAAGGTCCTATGTTTGAAAAGGCAATAGCTCGTAATAAAAAGTTTGGTAATGAAAACGTTTTTATTCTTACGGCTAGAACACAGTCAGCTGCTAAACCAATACACGAATTTTTAAAATCTATAGGTTTAGATATACCACTTAAAAATATTGTAGGTTTAGGAAACAGTTCTCCACAAGCAAAAGCTAGATGGATTGTTAGTAAAGCTGGCGAAGGTTATAATGATTTTTATTTTGCAGATGATGCTTACAAAAATGTTAAAGCTGTACAAGATGCTCTTAGCATATTAGATGTTAAATCAAAAGTAAGACAAGCTTACATTAAACATAGCAAGTCAGAAGCGTTAGATAAAGGATTTAACGATATACTAGAACAAACAACTGGCATTGCATCGGAAAAAGAATACAAGAAAGTTAAAGCAGAAGTAGCTGGTGCATCACTTGGTAGAGTGTTTAGAGGTATACCGTACTCAGCTCAAGACTTTGTAGGTTTGCTATATGAAACATTAAGTAAAGGTAAACTTGGCGACTCACAAATGGCTTGGTACAACGAGCATCTAATTAAACCATATGCTAGAGCTGTTAACGATATTGACAACGCTAGACTTAGTGTTATGCAGGACTACAGAGCTCTTAAAAAACAATTAGGTTTTGTACCAAAAAAATTAAGAGCAAAGCTACCAGGTGAACCATTTACAAGAGAGCAAGCTGTTAGAGTTTATATATGGAACACACAAGGTTATGATATACCTGGTATTAGCAAACAAGATTTAAAAGATCTTGTTGAGTATGTGCAAAGTGATAGTGAATTAGAGGCTTTCGCGAAGCAAGTTATCGCTATACAAAAAGGTGAATATGCTAAACCAAAAGAAGGTTGGCCAGCTGGTACTATAACAACTGACATACAAGAAAGTATAAATAAAGGTGTTAGAGCTAAGTATCTGACTCAATGGCAAAACAATGTTGATGTTATATTCTCTGAAAAGAATATGAACAAGCTTGAGGCTGCGTATGGTAAAAAGTACCGTAAAGCTATGGAAAATATGCTAGATCGAATGAAGACTGGCCGCAACAGAAGGTTTTCAGATGACAGCTTGACTGGTAGATTTACAGATTGGCTGCAAGGCAGTGTCGGAGCTATTATGTTCTTTAACTCTAGATCTGCGTTGCTACAAAATTTATCATCTATAAACTTTTTAAACTTTACAGATAACAATCCATTAGCTGCAGCAAAAGCTTTTGCAAATCAAAAACAATACTGGTCAGACTTTAGTAAACTTATTAACTCTGATTTTTTGAAAGCTAGAAGATCTGGCCTACGTATGAATGTAAACGAAGCAGATATTGCTGATATGGCTAAAAAAGGTGGACCAAGAGCTGTTATAAGTAAACTATTACAATTTGGTTTTACACCTACACAAGTAGCAGATAGTTTCGCTATTGCATCTGGTGGAGCTACGTTCTATAGAAACAGGATAAAATCTCTAATGAAACAAGGAATGTCTCAAGCTGAAGCTGAGACTCAAGCATTTGAGGATTTTAGAGAAACAGCTGAAGAGTCGCAGCAGTCCGCTAGACCAGATCGTATATCAATGCAGCAAGCTGGTCCACTTGGTAGATTAATATTAGCTTTCCAAAACACACCATCGCAGTATGCTAGAATAATAGATAAATCAATACGTGATTTAAAAAATAGAAGAGGCGATGCTAAAACAAATATAAGTAAAATAATTTATTATTCTACTGTACAAAACTTAATGTTTAACGCGTTACAACAAGCTTTATTTGCTTTTGCTTTTGACGACGAAGAGCCAGAAGAGGAAGAGAAAAAAGAAAAGTACGCAAACATACTTAACAGCATGGCTGACTCTTTGTTAAGAGGTACAGGTGTAGCAGGTGGTGTGCTATCAGTAACTAAAAATGCTATAATACGTATAATAAGAGAGTCGCAAAAAGATAATCCTAATTACGAAAAAGTAGGTGCTGACTTACAAAGAATAGCTCCACCTATATCTTCTAAGTTATCTAAAATAAATCAAGCTGCAAGATCGTTTAAGTGGGACAAAGAGCAAATGATAAATGGTGGTTGGGGATTAGATAACCCAGCTTATTTAGCTGTAGGTAATGTAGTGTCAGCAACAACTAACTTGCCTATGGATAGAGCTGTAAAGAAAATAAATAACCTTATGAAAGCTTCTGATAGTGAGCTTGAATTATGGGAAAGATTAGCATTATTAGGAGGTTGGCAAGACTGGGAAATAGGATTAGATGAAGACCCTAAACCTAAAAAGAAAAAATCTAAGGGTAGAAAAGAAAAACGTATAGTAGAAAAACGTATAAGAGAATGAGCAAAGTAGATAAAAGCAAGTTAGCGTGTAACAAACCTAAGCGTACGCCTAAGCATAAAACTAAATCTCACATCGTTAAAGCTTGTGAAGGAGGTAAAGAAAAAATTATACGCTTTGGTCAGCAAGGTGTATCGACAGCTGGTAAACCTAAGTCTGGAGAATCAGCTAAACAAAAAGCACGACGCAAAAGTTTTAAAGCACGTCACGCAAAGAACATTAAAAAAGGTAAAATGTCTGCAGCTTATTGGGCGGACAAAGTAAAATGGTAAATATGAAATATATAATAACGCTGATAATATTTTTAATCTCATTTAACTCTAATGCTCAGTTTTTTAAATCATTATATGATGATTTTGTTAAGTACGGAACTGTATATGCTGCGGGTAATATCGGTAATGCTAAATTAGAACAAACAAAGTATTTTGTTAGAACTAATCCAGATAACTTATATGATATACCTCGTGTTGTAGATCAAACAACATACCACCCTAACAACTACAGAGCTGGTGTTGGGTTACGTAAGTTAGCTAGATTTGGTTATGAAAGTAAACCAAATTTTTACAATGGAACCGAAAACAATGTAGGTTTATCTGCTCCTACAGCTGCAATAAAAGGTTTAGAATATTTGTTGCACTGGGAAAAACAAAGAGTAGACGGCAACGAGTTTAATAACAGACGTTTGTTTGTAAGACATACAGGTAAATACCATATTGGTAAGTTTGAATCTAGAGAGTCTGGTAATGTTGGATTTGAGTACATATCTGGTGAAGTAAGAGCTAGACTACCTATAGGTAATAAGTTTAGTTTATCTGCAGGTATTATATATCGTACTCATCAAAAAGCATACGGGTATAATCCTATTGAAATATGGTTAAATGAAGTAGAAGTTATTGAAGGTCAAGAGCTTCCAGTAAATCCTTGGTATTCTTTAGGTTATCAATATGGTTTTCAGGACGCGCCTTATTCATCTACTGTTTATAATTCTGATGGAACTACGTCACAGATATTTAATTATTTATGGACAAACGATAGAGGTGATATAGTAGCTTATACTGACGAAGATTTTAGAGATCGTATATTTGGTGGGTTAATGAACCGCTTTAATAAAGAGGCTTGGGCTGAACTAGATCCTTTTGCTGAGATTGCGCCTATTGTTGGTTTTGATTTCTACCATTATAAAAATAATTTTTGGTTGCACGCTTATGGCAACTGGATTATGCCTCACCATAGTTATGTTGAAGGCAACGAAGATTTTAGTTATTTGCATCGTAACAGCTGGGGCAAAGGCGGTCATAATGATTTAATAGCTGGTGAACAATGGGACGATTATCAAGCAGGTTTAATGTTTGGTTGGAAAGTAACTAAGTCAATAGGTATATTTGTAGAGGGTGAATACACTAGGTTTTGGGACTCAGAAATATTTAACTCTAATTTTGGAATCAATATAACATTTAGATAATGGCTACACAGATAGGAGAAAACACTAAGGTAACTCTTGATTTGAAGACTATAGGTATGATAATAGGTTTTGTATTAACGCTAGCTGGTATGTGGTTTACATTACAAGCTGATATAGCTTTAGCTATGGAACAACCAGAACCTGTGATATCTCGTACTGAGTATGATTTAAAAGACGAATTAGTTCGTCAAACAATAATGGACACGCAGGAAGACGTTGATCAAATACTAGAAGATTTAAAAAAGATTGACGAACGTTTATATGAAATAAGAAAAAATCAATGAGAACTTTAATACTACTGCTTATAAGCGCTTTAGCACATGCGCAATCAGATGTGCCAGAAAAATATTGGATCGATGATAGTAATTTTGAAGATACAATAAGTAATGATAATGCTTTTGGTGATGACAATAACGAAACTATTGTTGTTGAGTTTTGGGCAAAGTTTAATGAAGCTAACTGTTTTAATGAGTGGAAACAAATAAAAGATGCGTCATATTATAGAGTTGATATATCAAAAGCGCCGCAAGCTAAAAAGAAATATAAGATTAGAATGGTACCTGCTGTTCTTGTTTTTAAGTCTGGTAGTATGGAAAAAATATTTAAAGCCGGTCTTGACCTTACACTTCCTGTTGGGTTGGCTGAAATACAAGAAACAATAAATGAAATTAACTTAGCATCAAATTTTTAATTATGGAAAATATATGTCCAATCTGCATTGGCTGCGGCTTTTGCTAAAATAAAATATTATGGGAAAAATTAGTCCAGCTTGTAAAGCTGCAGCAAAAAAGAAGTTTAAAGTATGGCCTAGCGCTTATGCCTCTGGTTGGGGTGTAAGGTGTACAAAAGCTGGAGGACCACGTAACATGGGTAAATCTAAAAAGAAAAAGTAATGGATAAAAATTTAAGATCAGTAGTTGCAGAACTTAAAAAAGCTTCGCGTATGCACGCAGCTCAAGCTAAAAAAATTGAAGCTCATATTAAAGCTATGCAACGAGGTACTAAAAAGAAAAAGTAATGGGAGTTATAAATAAGCTTAAAGGTAGAATGCGAGGGCCAGCTAAAGGTCACGGTCCATCTCATTGTAATGTTAGTTACATGCATAGGCCTCATTGGAGCGATATGCGTAAAAGAAACGCGCCAGGTCCAGGTAAAGTTGGTGATAATTCATCTGGTTATACTATACCTGAAGCTGATTATGAGTATGCTGCTACGCCAGGCATGGCTGTAGGTGAGCAAGTTTCTAGTGCTGTTACAGATGCTTTTTCAAACGCTCTTAGCGCACAACTAGATAAAGAAAGCGGAACAGATCAAGTTGATCAGGAAAATAAAGATAAAGCAATACAAAGTGACTATGATAAAGCTAAAGCTGAAAAACAAAAAGCAAAAAAAGCTTTAAAAGAAGCTAGACAAAAAAGAAGAGAAAAAAGACAAACTCCTAGACTAAAGCGTCAAGCTGAAAGAAAACAAAAAAGAGCTGATAGGATAAATTCAAACTTATAATTATGGGAGCTTTAGATAAACTAAAAAGCAGAATGAGTGGTCCAAGCAAAACACCATTTGGTAGACCAACTGAACCTGTTAGCGAACAAGTTAATAATTCATCATTATTAAGCAACGAAAACATTGAAACAGCGAAAGCTGCTGGTAAATTTGTGGCAAAACAAGGGGTTAAGCAAGCTCTAAAATCTGTAGGTCAAAAAGCTTTATCCACAGTTTTTGGTGTAGGTGGTATGTTATTAAGTTCTCAAAAAGCTTATGCTGGTGGCAATAGAACAAATAAAGAGTGGGAAGAATTTTTAAATCCTAAAACTGTTAATTTTAAAAACCCAGATACAGGTGACGTTAAATCAGTAAGCGTTAATGACGCAGATGCTTTTAGCAAAGTTCCAGAGTTTAAAAATTACGTAAGGCAAGATGGCTAAAGCTTATAGAGGCGTACTAAAAGCTCGTATAAATAAATTATACGGAGGTGATGTCACTTGTAGTAAAGTTAAAAAATTAAAGTCACGTAAAGATGCTACTAAGCGAGACGTGCAACTAGCGAACTGGTTTATTAATATGCAAAATTGTGGACATGGCAGATCCAAAAAAAGGAACAGGTAAAAAACCAAAAGGCTCGGGAAGAAGACTGTATACTGATGAAAATCCTAAAGATACAGTTAAAATAAAATATGCAACAGAAGCTGACGCAAGAGCTACATGTAGCAAAGTGTTAAATATAAATAAACCATTTGCTCGCAAGATACAGATATTAACTGTTATGGAGCAAAGATCTAGATTTGGTAAAAAACCTAAGCAAGCTGCAATAGCTAAAGCTTGTAAAAATAAAGTACGTAAAAAACATGGCAAAAAAAAGACCTGAGTGGAAAGACTCCGACGCGCCAGATGCTAAAGGTAAGTTTAGAGATTTATCTTGTGATGCTTTAGCAGACTGGCTAATTAAAAGTCGTAAAGGAAATAAAAAGAAAATAGTTGGTAGTTTAAATCAGCAAATAGTATTTAATCGCAAGCGTAATCCTAGCTATGCTAAAAAAATGAAGTGTGCTAGAAATAAAGCTATGAAAAAACTAGGTGATGGCAAAAAGTAAAATTAAAGGTGGAGGTACTAAGAAAGTATGTTTACCATATGCTAAATACAAAAGCATGAGTAAAGCTGAAAGGCAAAAAGTAATACGTGCTAAACGTACTGCTGCGGCTAAAGGTGATTATAAAAGATCAAGTAAGTCAAACGTAAAAGGAGCTCGAAAAAAAGGAGCAACACTACGCGACTGGTTTGAAAAAGAAAATTGGGTTAATGTAGCAACAGGAGAGCCCTGTGGAAAATAGTTATGAAGTATTTTGAATATGAAGAGTTTGATTCGCCTGATATACAAGGCAGCGGACAAATGATGAGTAAAGAGTTATTGAGCAAGTTAGATATGATACGTGAAGAGTTTGGTAAACCAATACATATTAACTCTGGTTATCGCACTGAAGCTCATAACGAAAGTGTAGGTGGAAAACCTGCGTCATCACATTTAAAAGGATTAGCTGTAGATATAGCTTGTAGCGCTAGTAGAGATAGATTTAATCTTGTAAATTTATTTGTTAAACATGGTATAACTAGAATAGGTATTGCTAAAAATTTTATACATATAGACATTGATAGTGATAAAGATCCTGATGTTATATGGACATATTAACAGGATAAATAAAAACGGGCGTACCATACCCGAAAATCCTGTAACCAAAGGGGAGCGTAATGCTCCCCTTTTTTTATCCGTCACATGCAGCGCAGTCTGGGTCCATAGCGCTTGCAGCTATATCACCTCGCAACACCGACTCGGTACGCATATAATATAATGTTTTAATACCCTTTTTCCAAGCTTCCATGTGTACTTGATTAATCCATTTAGGCGTAGCTTCAGAAGGAAAAGCTAAGTTTAAACTTACAGCTTGATCAATATATTGCTGACGTATGCCAGCTTGATTAACAAGCTCTAATTGATTTATTTCTTTAAACGTTTTGAATACATCTTTGACTTTATCAAAGCCTGTTAGATCTAACGTATCGTGCTCAGAAAGACGTACCAGCTTACTATTTACATAACCAAAATCATCTAGCTCTTTAATATCTTGTACGCTGCCTCCGTCTTCTAGTATTTTATCCCACGTTTCTTTAGTATTTATACCTGCTTTACGTAGTACTTTTTCTAACTCTTTGTTCTTCCTAATGAACGTACCCTTCGCGCTTTGTTCAGTGAAAACATTAGCGGCCCAAGGCTCAATGCCAGGACTAACATTACCGGCAAGCTTACTATTAGACACAGTAGGAGCGACAGCCCTAAGATGAGTGTTACGAAAGCCAGTGCCACGACACCAAAGAGGTTCACCGTAAACCTCAGCAAGCGCTCTTGACGCTCGTTCACTCTCAATTTTAATCTGTGAAAATATACGTCGTGTTTGGAACTGTGCTTGTAACCCTTCAAAGGGTATACCGTTTTGTTGAAGATACGTATGCCAGCCCAAGACTCCCAAGCCAAGTGCACGGCCTTTTTCTGCAGATCGTACAGAGTTACCGAAACCTTTGAGACCTTTAGCTTTTTGAATAAACTCTTCAAGTACTCCGTCAAGAAACCATATAGCATCATGTATAAGGTTTGTATTTTTCCATTCTTCATATTTAGTAATATTTAAGCTACTCAAACAACAAACAAAACTATGTGACTCATCTGTGTGTAACACTATTTCACTGCAGATGTTTGTCATGTGTACTTTTAAAGCGTTGTCTTTGTATGCGTCTGGATTTGCTTTATTAGTATTTCCTTTAAATAAGATATACGGCTCTCCAGTGCTTTTTCGTTTTCTAATAAGCTTACTCCATCGAGATCTAGCGTCTTTATCTCCTTGCTCAAGCTTTCGCATAAACTTATCACCAACAACTGCGCACTGATGTAAGTTAAGCGATTGTCTGTTAACGTCTCCTTTAGGTTCTCGTATTTCAAGCCACTCTTCAAAATCGTTGTGTTCAATGTTGATATTGACGCTTGCAGCTCCGCGTCTAACCGATCCTTGATTTGTTGCAAGAATTGTTGAATCATAGATCTTGCAGAATGGGACGACTCCGTCTGATGTTCCATTACCTGTTATTGTTGCGCCGGCGGGTCTAATCATGTTAATACCAATGCCAACTCCGCCGCCGTGCTTTGCGAGTAACATCATCTCTAAGTTCTTAGTACCAATATCGTGTATGCTATCACCAACATCAATACCAAAACAACTGATAGGTAAACCACGATCTGTACCTGTGTTAGATAACACTGGCGATGCTAAACATAACCAACCTTTCCATATATAATCAAAGAAAGTATCTGTCAACTCTGGTTTATACAAACGTTTAGCGATTGTACTAGCTACACGCATATAAGCATCACGTGGTGATTCCCATGGTAATAAGTAACCTCCTGCTATAGTTTTTTTGTAAACATCAGTGTCACCCCAAGCAGGATAGTCGACACCTTTTTTCCAATCGTTATTCCACATCTTTATTTTGTTTAGCGTATTCTATTGCCCAGTCTAAATGAGCTTCTTCCCAGTGTTCTCTATAATCCCAACCATTAAAAAATGTTTGTTCGCATAAACTACATTTAATTGTTTTTTTCATTTAAAAAATAACAAAGCATACGCCATCATTACATTTATATTTACTATCACTAAGTTCCATTGCTTTGCTACCCACACTTGTGGTAAGCAAAACAAACCTGCTAAAAAATATACTATAATACCGGACGTTTCAGGTAACATATGGGGAGCGGTTACAAAAAATCCAGTCCCCATATACCCTAATCTATTTGCTAGTCTTTCTGTCGGTGTCAGACGACGTTCCAGTACCAGGCTCTTCAGCCACTTTCTCTTTAATTTGTTCGATAGCTTGTTCATAACCCGGCATTAGTTTTAAAGTTTCATGTGTACCAAAAGATAAAGTCTTTAAGGCAGATACTTCTTGAAGTAGTAACTCCACTAGTCTACCAAGAGATTCTATCTTTTTTTGCATTTCAATTAATTTACTTTCTTTCATAAGTGTTTATAAAACATTACTACAACTATACGTTGATCTTTATATTCATTTGGATATTTACTGTGAAAATAATTACAAGGATATGACAATAGTCTGTTATCTTTATAACCTACAACTGAGTTTAATTTCCATTTTGATTTATCATTTGCATCTTCAATAAGCATGCGATTAAATTCTTCACTATCAGATTCTTGGTAAGTGTGACCATAGTTTTCATGTTCCCAAAAAGCGGTGCCATGTAGTTTATCTTCATTAGCTTTAACAAATAAAACTATAGCTCTGTCCGGCTGTTGGCCTTCTATTATTGTATCGTTGTGTATACGCCAATCGTTGTCTTGATCTTTTTTAGCTTCTCTAGCAAAACATATTATGCTTTTAATATCTTTACCCTCTAATTTTTCTAATGATCTTTCTATATAATGTATTAACTCTGATGGTAGTTCTTTAACAAAAAAATCTTTGCCTGGTGTTTCTACCTTATTAAACTCATCGCAATAATTTACAAGCTCTTTGTAAAGAGGTAGTGGTAGAAAGTCGTCTTTAATATATATCATCAATGTCGTCTTTGTCTAGCAGTTTACCAAATGTCTTCGAAGTCTTCGCCTTCGTTGGCCTTTGAGTAATCAGTTGGCCTAATAGCAAAAAAATCTGTATGAGTATGACCACCGGTAAGATGATAAAACCAATCAAGGTTATCAGCTGCTTTAGTGTCGACTTCGAAGAAGGCGAGGTACCCAAGTTCTTGTAGTTTTTCATTTGCTCTTTTTCTAATAAATTGTTTAAGGTCATATGCTTTTAAGTTTTCAATATCACCCATTTCAAACATCTTGTCGATATACTTTTCTTCTAAGTCTACCATTGTTTTAGCAGCTTCAACTATATCTTCTTGACATTTATCTAATAAACCAGGTGTTTCTTTGCACATATCGCGAAACAGTTTACAACCCATTTTACTGTGCAATGATTCATCACGAACACTCCATTTCATTTGTTGGCCTATACCTTTTAGTAAGTTTCTTAACTGAAAGCTATAGAGTACAGCAAATGCAGAGTATAAGCTAACCCCTTCAGCAAAAGCACTAAAGACAGCAAGAGAGCGGCCAATCCCGACAGGATCGGTACCGCTATAACTAACCAGATTGTCAAACCTTCCAGCAGTTGCCGGCTCGTGTAAAAAAGCTTCATAATCTTCAAG
>TARA_R100000329_G_scaffold93506_1_pt1 | contig 16258 bp, 14 predicted proteins | sample TARA_R100000329 | Tara Oceans TARA_R100000329 (sample SAMEA2620783) | marine metagenome | biome: marine biome (ENVO:00000447); feature: surface water layer (ENVO:00002042); material: "saline water (ENVO:00002010), including plankton (ENVO:xxxxxxxx)" | depth 5 m | reverse complement strand
CTTGCAGAACAAAATAGACTTAAAGCAGAACAAGATGACATTGCTTTTAACAATGAAAAGCAAAGATTAACAGATATTATTACAAGGCCAGATGCTATTACAACGCCTAACATAAATATAAATCCTGTTAGTAGTGGTGTAGGTGGTACGCCAGGAAACTTTTTTCTTAAAACTCCAATGGGAGAAGCTAAAGTAGATGATAACATTGCTATAGATTTAATAGCTAGATCTAATTTATTATCTCCAGAAGATTCAAGATTACCTAATAATGCATTAACACGAGGATTTGTAAGAGCCAATCAAGGCATGGCACAATTAGGTTTGACGCTTGGTTGGAACAATGCTTCTGAAACTGTAAAACTTATAACAGAATTAAACAGAGTATCTCCAACACAGCCACCAGATATACAAAAAGGTTTAAAAGAAATTGTAGATGCAAAAGGTTGGAAAAACATTTTATCTGCTATAGCTACAAATCCATCAGCAGTATTAAGTGTTGTTGGAGAATCTTTGCCATCATCTTTAGCTAGTTTAGGTGTGTTTATAACTGGATCTGTTGCTGGTAGTCCATTAGTTGGTGCTGGAGCAGCTGGTATTGTTACATTTGGTACAACCTATGCTGATGTTATAAATCAAGAATTAGCGCAATCTGGCGTAGATATGACAGATGAAAAAGCTGTACAGGCTAAACTTACTGATCCAGCTTTTTACGCAAAGGCAAAAAAGAGTGCAGCTTTATATGGTATACCAGTTGCAGTTTTTGATGCTTTGTCTATGGGTTTAGCTGGTAAATTAGTTTCTCCAGTTATAAAATCTGGTGCAACAAACAAAGCAGTAGTTGGCGCTTCAACAGCAGAATTAGCTGGACAAGGATTACTTGGAAGTGCTGGTGATTTTACAGGACAATTTTTACAAGTTGCAGAGGGATTAAAAGACGAAATAAATTATGGAGAAGTTGGCTTAGAGGGTATAGCTGAATTCCCAACAGGAGCAATAGAGATAGGTACAAATGTTATTGCTGCAAACAGATTTAAAAAACAAAAAGAAGTAGTAGATAAATTAAAAGCTACATTCGAGGAAGATTCAGAGTTGCAGACTTCTCAATCCTCCGAGGAGTCTGCAAGCCAGACAAGAGAAGTTGATAATAAAACCATTACAATTGCTACAAGAGATCTTGATGGTAAAAAAGACGCAGATGATATTGTTGTAGTTATTGATGATATTGTAAAAAGCGAAAATCCTAAAAAAGAATTAGATGAAATTATTGATTTAATTAATTTAGAATTGCAATTATCAAGAGAAACAAATCAAGATACAACACAAGCACAAGCTGAGTTAGATAAAGCAAATAAAATCAAGGACAACATAGATGGCATTATTGCTAATACAACTACAGTTGAACAGGTTTTGACAAGCAAAGAAACGCTTGCAGATATAGATAAAGTTGTAGATTACGAAAGTGATGTAAAGAAAATTAGAACGCCAAACTCTGAAAAAGAAGTTAATGTTAAAACAATAATTGTTGATTTAGATAAATTAAAAGCAGCGTCTGGTGATTTACAGCCAAGAGACAGAACATTAAAAGAGTCAGAAGTCTTATCTAAAGAAAGAGCGTCAAATCTAGATCCAGAACAATTGTTAGAAAGTCCAACGACAAATACAGGCGCACCGATTATAACAAAAGATGGAACAATTATATCTGGTAATGGTCGTGTTATATCATTAAAAGAAGCAAGAGATAATTTTAAAGAAAATTACAATACATATAAAAACAGAATATCTGAAACTACAGGCCAAGATTTATCTGGGATAGAAAACCCTATATTAGTGCGTGTGTTGGACGACAATATTACGCAAGAAGAATTAGTTGAAATAGCAGATTTATCTAATAGAGATATTATTGCTCAGATGTCAGCTACTGAAAGAGCGCAAAGAGATAGCCAAGCAATGGGTTCAGACATCATTCAGCAGTTTAAAGGTGGCGACATAACAAGTTTAGATAACCAGCAATTTGTAAAATCTTTTATCGATAAAGTTGTTACTAAAAACGAACAAGGCAATATTAGTAGAGATGGAGTTTTAACAAAAGAGGGCGTTACAAGAATACAAAACGCTATATTAGCTTCTGCATATGAAAATACTGATGCATTAGCTGTTATGATTGACAGCACAGATGACAACATCAAAGCTATATCAAACGCTTTACTTAATGTAGCACCTCGATTTGCAAATCTTAAATCTTTAATTAGCAATGGAACAGTTCCAGCACAGTTTGATATTACTAATCAATTAACAGATATGGCCTTAAAAATATCTAATGCTAGAAAAAACAATCAAGCTGTTAGTGATATTGTCAACCAAACAGACATAATACAAAATCTTGATCCTATGGTTGAGTTATTAATAAAGACAATTTACAATGATAAATTAACTAGAGCAAAATCACAAAAATACATGACAGAGTTGTTAGGTTTTTATGTCGATGAAGCTGAAAGAAAACAAGTTGGTGGATTTTTAGAAGATACAACAACACCAGAAGATGTTGTAAAAACTGCAAGGAGCAAATTAGATGGCGAAGAAACCCCAGACCTCCTCAAAGGAAGCACTAGATCTGATGATGCAAAGCCTACTGAGAGTAGCGAACAAAAACAAAGAACCGATACTAAGACAAGAAGTGATGAAGTTCAAAAAGAAGATGAGTCAAAACAAGAAAAGTTAAAAGATGTTACTTTTGACACTACAGTTACTATAAAAATAAAAGACAGTAATTCAGTTCCAGGTTACAAAGAAGCAAAAGAACAAAATCTTTTAAAACATAAAGATGGAACTTTTAAGTCATACGTTAAAACACTAAAAAAGATAAGTGGTGATACATATGTTATTATTGATAAAACTGTTGGTGAATTAGTAACAACAAATAAATTAGATGAAGAATTAAATAAATTAAAAAATTCACCTTTATTTAAAGGTTTGTCAGAAAAATTTTCTAGATCAAAACTAACAAATTCTAGAAAAGGATTTGAGGGTAATGCCTATTTAACAGCAGCATATACTTATAGAGACAATTTAATGTCGGAATTTTTTGAAGCTATTGATATACTTGAAGCAGCAAAAAAGAAATTCGACACTAAACAGGAGGATTTAAAAGATGCAACCATTGAACCAGATAGGAAAGCTACCAAAGAATCTGCTACCGAAAGTTTACAAATTAAAAGTGAAAAAGATTACGAAAACCAAAGAGTCGAAAAGCCAGGAACACTTGTCGACAAACTTGCAGAAAGAAACAAAACAGCGTTAATATTTTCTGCGTTTGAAGCAGCTGGTGTCGATCCAGATATTGCAGTTAACTTGCCAATCGAAAGACAATTTAAAATATTGCAAAAAATGTTTGTCGAAAGATTTGGCATGAAGTCAGTTACAAAGTCTAGTAACGCCAATACAAAAGAAGCTGTCGATCAACTGTTAACTGGATTTCATAATTTATCTGCACTAGCTAATTTTTTTAATTTACCATACAAAGCTATTGGATTAGACGGAACATTAACTTTTAATATGGTTAAAACTTTAGGAGCATATGGATCTTATAGTCCAAGCACAAAAACAATAACTGTGCCTAGAAGAGTTAACAGTTTTGCTCACGAATGGTTTCATGCTTTAGATCATTACTTGTTCGAGAAACACGCAAACGTAGATAACATAGATGATCCACACCCATTAATGTCTGCATTAACAAGAAAAGGCGCAGAGATAGAAGCTTCAAATGTAAAAGATGCTTATGCTTTATTAGTAAGAGCAATGTTTCAAGACAAAGCAGATGAAGCATTAAAGCTAAAACAAATTGATGATAAGATTGCTAAAACAAAATCAGAAAAACAATTACAAATATTAATAAAACGTAAAGAAAGAATACTTGGTGGATCAGCTAATGCAAGATCTGTAGCCAAAACACAGTTTAGAAAAGACGCAGAATTTTTTGCACCAATATATGGGCAAAGTAAAGACTATTGGGCAAGTTCATATGAAATGTTTGCAAGAGTTGGAGAAGCTTTTACAGCATACCATATGGCCTTAAATAAAATGGACGCAGACTTTTTAGCTAAAACAAATGATGGTTATCAAATAACATTAGAACAATTAAATGTTACAAAAGAACAGTTAAGCAATCCAAGCATTGACGATTTACCTAAAATTTTAGATTCAAGAATGGCGTTGACTTTTCCAAAAGCTGAAGATCGATTAGAGATATTTGGTGCTATGAGAAATCTTATAGATGCAATTGCAGCAGAAACAACATTAGGTGATGGAGAAGTTGGCAAAACAGCGTCAGAAGATACACGAATAGATGTTAGAAAAATGTATGAAGTTGAAGAACAAGAAAGCAAAGGTTTATTTGCAGACCAACGTAAAGCTATTCAAGATCATAAAAAATTTAAACAACGTATGGAAGAAAAGAGAAAACAATTAACTGAAAATGTAAGACAAAAAAAACTTGGCAGAAAGCTTTTTGAGTCTATTGAAGATATATTGTTTTCTCCATTGTTTTACCAAAAACAAGGTATCTTAAAATCTATTATGAAACGATACCCAAACAATCCTGTTATGAAATATTTGTATCAAAACTTAGCAACACAAACAGGTGGTGAATTTCAATCACAAGCAGAGGGCGATAATTTTTCTAATGCACAAACAAGAGAAGCAAGAAAGTTTGGTTTACAATTAGCTAAAATTGTTTCTTTAAATGATATAAATGGAATGAGTGATGGCGAAATTTCATTGCTTAGAAGCATACTAACAAGTCAAATTAAAGATCAAAGAAACATACCAGACAATGTGAAGAAAGCAGCTGGTCAAATGCGTAATTTGATGAATCAAATTTACGAATATATTAGAGGATCTGGATTAGATATTGGATATGCAGAATCTGGTTATATGCAAAGATTACTTGATCAAGAAATGGTGAATGCTCAAAGCAGAAAATTTTTTCAGCAAGCAAAAAAAGTCTACGAAGTTATTTTTGATAAAGACATTGGAGATATAAATGTAGCTAGTCTTGATCAAATGGAAGCTGTTATAAAATTTATACAAGATTCTAGATTAGGTATTGTAAATAGTGAAGAGTATATAAACTTTGTGCAATCATCAAAATGGAAAAAAATAAAAGGTCTTAAAGCTGTTATTAAGAAAGCAAATGATGATGGTGATACAAAAAAAGCAGAAGATGCACAAGCAGAATTAGACGAAGCTATTGCAAACATCGAGGAAGAATACGCAGAATTTTTTGATCAAATGCGAGATTTGTTTGGTACTGTTTCTTCTACAAATTGGTTCAATGCTATTACAGAAGCACAAGTTGGAGATACATTAGTTGGTACGCCACAAAGTAACTTTACAAAGAAAAGAACTCTACCACCAGAAGCAGATGCATTGTTAGAACAATTTTATATTTCAGATCCTGTAGAAAACATACAGCAATACATATTAGGCGCAACAAGAAGAGCAGAGTTTAATAGACGATTTGGGAAAAACAAAATACCTCAAGAAGATAAAGAGGGTAGAATACCTAAAGATGAATACACCGATTATATAGAATATTTAGTTAAAAGAAGATTAAGACAATTAGCAGTAGATCCAAAAGACGCTGATCGATTTGCTAAAACAATTGATTTTATTACAGGCAAATCTAGATCAAACAGATCTCTTGGCATGGCTGGAGATAAAGCTGCTAATTATTTATCTGCTATTATGTCTATTACATTATTAGTAAGAGCGCCTATAGCTTCTATTGCAGAGCCATTTACCACAGCTATTACTTCAGAAAGTCCAGCCAAAGGCATGATGGCTTTTATAAAAACATTACAAGAATTTCCTGGCATAAGAAAATTAGGTGGTAATAAAGAAGATGTCAGATTGCGACAACAATTTGCAAGAGTCTTAGGTGTTATTGATGATCCAGAAGTTGGCGATATATTAACAAATCGTATAGGTGGTGCGTTTGTAGATAATCCTAATTTACAAAGATTAACACAAAAGTTTTTTTACAAAACAAAACTTACAGGAATGACAAATGCACAAAGAAGATCAGCAGCTGCAATAGGATTTCAATTTATAAGTGAGATGGCTTATGAATATAAGAATCCAACAAGCGATAGACAAAAATTAAAAGCAAAAAAAGTATTAAATGATTTTGGTGTAAAAGATAAAACAATAGATCAGTTTGCAGATTATATTTTAGACTTTAATGATTTTACATCTACAAGGTTAAGAAAAAGAGCAAGGGTAAAAGGTAAAACAAAGTTACCAGAACTATCAGACATTATGAATGATGCTGGTCAATATAGTGATATGGGATTGCAGTTGGCTGTCGCTATACAAAGATTTACAGATCAAACAATACAAGATCCAAGAATAGCAGATAGACCATTATGGGCAGAAAATCCATTAGGAAGAATTGTATATGGTATAACTTCATTTATATATTCTTTCCAAGATAAAGTTTTAAAAGGAATGGCAAGAAAAGTTGGAAGAGAATATAAAATATCAAAAGAATTAGGTGCGTCAAAAAAGAAAGCGACATTAGATGCAACAGCATATGTTACAGCAAGTATTGCACCAGCTGTTATGACTTTGTTTGCTGGTCATTTTCTTGTATCAACTGTTAGAGAATTAATTTTTAACGAAGAAAGATTTGATAGAGAATGGGAAGATAACGATAAAGATGCAGTTAAGTTTGTTAAAGATTATTTGTTCCCATTAGCTTTTGCAAGATCTGGATTCACAGGTGCGTTTGATCCATTTTACCAAATGGTTACAGGATTAAAATATCAAAGAGATTTAGCTAACACATTAATTGGTACAGCTGGATATGCAGCACAAAATTTAGAGCCTATTATCGAGTATGGATTTAACATTAATAATAGCGAAAATACATTAGCGTCAGAATATAATGCTTTAGTAGGATTATGGAACTTAACTGTAAATCCAGTTTTATCTACTGGATACGCATTAATACCTATGTCTCCACCAACAGCTTTAATAGGTGCGCCAGGTTTAATGTATTTGTCATCTGAAGATTTTAAACGTGCAAGAGTAAACGATTTACTAGAACTTATCTACGGAGAAAAATATATCCGTGGCAAGAGAGGGCGACCATCAAAGAAGTATAAGACACCAAATGAATAAAGGAGAAAACTATGTCTTTATATGAAAATATTAATAAAAGAAAAAAAGCTGGAACTTCCAGATCCAAAAAGAACAGCACAATTTCACCAGAAAATTATGCTAATATGAAAGCTGGTTTCCCAAATAGCAAAAAGAATAAAGCTAAAAGATCCAGAACAGCAAAAGCTATGGGTTATTCCTAATGGTAGCTAAAAAATATCAGAGTGAATCTGGTGGGTTAAATGATGCTGGAAGAAAAAAGTTTGGTGTAAAAGCGCCTATATCTTCTGGCACAAACCCAAGAAGAATTTCATATGCTGCAAGGTTCGGTGGAATGGACGCTCCTATGAAAGATGATAAAGGTAGACCAACACGTTATGCTAAGACCTTAAAAAAATGGGGATTTGGTAGCGCAGAAGCAGCAAGAAATTTTGCTAACAAGCATAAGAAAAAGAAAAGCAAAATAGCACAAACAATGACAGCATAGCGTAATTAACAGCACAAATTATGTTGTTGATTTGCTCTACAGACATTGTTTTTATTGAATAAATTCATATCTCTTATTCTTCTAGAGCGCACCAGAATTGGATTTGTCGAATCCCTTATCAGACAACATTCTGCAATGTTTCTCACAAATTTTAAGTGGACTGTAGAGGACTGTAGAGGACATCAACAGCACAATTTGTGCTGTTAGCACGAAAATAAGGCTATTAACAGCACAACTATTTTTGTCGATTTATAGCTGATCTAAGGTAATCTGGAGACAGATGTAAATAATTTTCTCTTACAGTTTTTTCAGTATCTCCCATAAAATCTGCTATCACTTTCATTGATACTCCATCTTCAGCTGCTCTTGTTGCCCAAGTATGCCGAAAAGTGTGTGGTATTACACCTTTTATTCCAAGTAATTTATTGATGCGATCTAAGCCAGATTTAACATCTGTTGTTTTAGTAAGTACATAATCATTAACTTTTTCTTCATATACTTTTTTCATAAAATTTATTAGCAGATCAGACATCGGTATTGTTGGTCGTCTTTTGTGTGATTGATGCTCAGTATCTGGTAAAAAATTTATAAGACCTTTTGTAAAATCAATCATAGACCATTTTAAATTAAGTATGGCAGATTTCCTTGCTGCTGTCTCAATAGCTAATACCAAAAAAATTTGCATACGATGAACACGATTAGATGGCCTTACGCCAACTCCATTATAATTTCCATTCATAGCAAAATCTAAATATTTTTCTTCTTCTTCTTTTGTAATGACACGATCTCTAGGCAAAGATGGTTCTGGTAATTCAATGTAAGGCAAAAGTTTAGCGTCAATGCGTCTTTGTCTAGGTTCTACTTTTCTAACCATAAAGTTTAGTAAAGTACGCAATACTCCTAATTCTAATTGTATTGTTGAGTTAGTTGCTTTTGTTTTTCCTATACTTCCATTTTGTCTAAGCAAAAAATATTTTTGTGAATCTTGCCTTTGTATTTCTCCAACTGTTTTTTGACCAAAATACGCAAGTAAATTTTTAACTAAAGATTTATACCTTGTTTGAATGCCAGGTGTTAATCTTATGACCTGTTGTTCTAACCAAAATTCAATACAACTTTCTATTGTTGGATCAGATGTTGTCATTGATATAATGTCTTTTTGTCTTTGCTCTAACCAGCCTAAAAACCTAACTTCAGCTTCTTGGCGATCTTTTGTCCGTAAACTCTGTTTACGACTTCTTCCGTTTTGTGAGAACAGAACATAGTAATATCCGTTATCTTCTGTTTTGTTACATAACCTTGGTGGAAGAGATCTATTTCCTTTTGTTTTATCAGCCATTCAATGTCGCTCCTTTTCAATTTTACGCTTTTACCAATTTTAATTGTTGTAAGCTTGCCTTGTTGTCTAAGTCTGTATATCGTTTTTATCGACACTTTGAGCAAAAGAGAAGCTTGCTTTTGCGTAAGCAAAGTCTTTTCGTTAATCACCACCATGAATAATACTCATAATCTTAACAGCTTGTGGTTTTTTTAGCTTAATGTTCAGTCTTACCCACATATGATCTGGATCTCCAGTTACAGATCTAAAGCTTGTTTCTGGCAACTCTTCTTCGACAGCTGCTGCTTCGTAATTAGGATAAAGTTCTACAGGCTTTAATCCGAACACATCGGCTATTTTTTTTAAACTTTTAGGTGAGGGTACATTTATAGCTCTAATATATTGAGATATAGAATCTCTACCTAACTTTGATTGTCTTGCAAGTTCACTTTGCGACATATCTTTTTCTTGTAATAAAGCATATAATCTTTTTGCAAACTCATCTTTTCTTATCGCTCTGACAGATAAATCGACATCTGTAGTTACGCCACTTATTGGCGATTTACCTTTTGCAGTTGGCATAATTTTCCTTTCGCTTTGCATAAATTTTATGCATTTGTAGATCCTTATAATATACAAATCGGAAATCATGTCTACATAAAAAAATGCCGTACAGAAAAAATTTATGTTTTTTTTAGATTTAGGGTTTACAGATTCTACGAAATATTTATTATGTTAATGATTGTGTTGATTAAAGAGAGCGACAAAAAAAAATGCAGTTAAAATTAAATACAAAAAAAATAGTTAAAGATTTCGGTGGCATGACAAAATGCTGTAAACAGCTTAGAGATAACGGCAATAATGTTACTTTAGGTGCTGTAGATAAGTGGAGAAGAAGAAACGCCATGAATCTACAATCACTACTACATCTTGTGATGATTGCAAAAGATACAAACAAAAGATTTGATTTATTAGATTATATTGAGGAGGATAAAAATGTGTAGTTTTGAACTTGATCCAGAAAGAAAGGCTAGGTTTAGCAATGTTGTTGATATAAAAAGTGGTAAAATACACAAAGAATTTAGCAAAAAAAAATTTAATAAAGAAAAATCTGAAGAAGAGTTAGAGCATATTCAATGGTGTATTGATGTATTTAATCAAAATTTTGATCGCATAGAGTACGATTTTGATCAAGAGCCACTTAGACAAGCATATGTTTTGGCGCATCAAATAAGAAGAGACACTCAATGTGAAGCTGTATACCAAAAATGTATATTGTGTTTAGCTATATATATGAAAGGTTTATGGTCATACAAAGATATGCAAAATGTATCACACATTGCAAAATCTATTAAAGACGAATGATTATTTGGGGAGTAGATATTGGTATTAACGGAGCATTAACAATGTTTGATGTTAATGGTGGCCTGTTAGAAATACATGATATGCCTATTGTTGAAACAAACAAAAAGAAACTTGTATCAGCACATTTGCTTACAAATATATTAAAAGAACATTACGGCAAAGTTTATATAGAGAAAGTTGGCGCAAGACCTGGACAAGGTGTTTCGTCAATGTTTAGCTTTGGTCGATCAGCTGGTGTTGTCGAGGGAGTAGTTGTAGCTTTAGATATGCCTATAAGCATGGTTACACCACAAACATGGCAGCGAAAAGTGGGAGTGCAGCATGGAAAAGACGCAAGTCGAAGTCGTGCTATGGAAGTGTTCCCAGCGTATTCACAAAAGTTTGCACGAAAATCAGATGATGGTCGTGCAGATTCTGCTTTAATCGCCTACTATGGTTTAACTTATGGAGAAAATGTTGAATTTAGCGACCAACAAAAACCAAAATGGGTTTGAATCACACGACATAAAACATATGTCTCCTAGCAGTATTAACGAATGGCGAGATTCACCAGATACTTTTTTAGCTAAGAAACTAAAAGGCGCAAGATTTCCGTCTAACTTTGCTATGGAGCAAGGCAAAGCAGTAGAACTAGGAACTGATATGGGCGTGTATTCAGATACACCAACAGCAGAATGTATAAAACAAGCATTACAATATTATAAGAAAGCTATCTCTATGATGAGTGGCGCACCAGAGAATTATGAAAAAGTAAAACCAATAATAGAAAAAATGGTTACGAATGCCATCGAGCAAATAAAAACTATTGGTAAACCAAAACAACCAACACTTGGAGAAAAGCAACATAAGTTTGAATTGCCATTTCGATTTGCAGAGGGCGAGTTAGGAAAAATCCCATGCATGGGATATCTGGATTATTGGTTTCCAGATCAAAGTATTATTGTAGATTTAAAAACTACATCTAAAGCACCATCATCATGGAGCATTAGTCATGCTACGCAAGCATCTATTTATAAGAAAGCTATGGAAATAAAAACAAAAAGACCTGTAAAGGTTTTGTTTTTATATGTCCTTACTAGACAAAAAGATCCTTTCGTTTGGCTAGAGTTAGAAGATCCAACAGAATATATAGATTTAGCAAAACAAACTGTAAGACGTTTAGAAGCATTTTTATCCTTAAACAGCGACAGCGATAAACTTTTAGAAGCAGTACCCCATAACCCTACAAGCTTTTATTGGAATAATGCAGATGACATCAGACAAAACATTTTTCCGTAAATCAAAACCAGAAAGACTGAAACGTGGATATGCATATGACAAATTTGATATTGATAAAGATGAAACCGACAAATCACCATACGAGATACTTTGGTACAACGTATTGCTGCAACAATTTAAAGACGCTGAAAAACTGTACTCACCAAAAGCTGAATATAGAAACTCTGCAAAACGTGCCATTAATTGGTTATGGCATAACAAAGATGATTTTGAGGAGGTTTGTATCCTTGCTGGATACGAACCTACCTACACTAAATTATACGTTAGGCGTTGGCTAAAGCGTATATATCCATCACTACTCCGTGGTGGCTGGTTCGTTCCACCAGATATTGGAACGCTAAAAAGGCGAAAAAAAGGAGATTGAAATGCCGTTAGAAACTATAAAAGAGGGTGGAGGAGCAGCGTTTATCCGTTTCTCTGCTGAACTAGACCAATGGTCTAGATCCAGCGTGTCTGGAGATCTTATTGATATAACATGGGATAGTCCTGTTATTATTGATATTGAAAATGTACAACTTGGTTGGCTAAAGTTAGCTGGTGGACGAGATTGGATTGTCTGGCCAAATAATGATCCGAAAAGAGGTGCAGAATTAAAACCAAGTGATGAATACAAACAAGGTTTTAATGTAAAATTTTACAGCACAAAGCTATTTGATGATGAACCTGTAAGGGAATTATCAGCAAATGCTGTTGGCGTATTTACCTTTATTAAAAATCTTTACGATCATTGCGAAAAGGATTTTGGTAAAGGCAAAGTACCAGCTGTAAAAATTACGAAATCAACACCGACAAAAATAGGTAAGGGATCTACAAAGATACCAAACTTTGAAATTGTTAAGTGGATTGACAGACCATCTGAAATAGATGGTGGTATGCCAAAAGATCAAACTATCGTTGAAGAACCTAAAACAGAAGAGTCGAATGTATTCAGCGATGATGAAATCTGATATAGAACCTAAATCCAAGCTTGATTGGGCAAAATGGTGGCATGGACAAGGCTTTAGCGTTGTTCCTGTTCATTATGTCAAAGAGGACGGAAGTTGTTCCTGTTCTCAAGGACATAATTGCCCATCTCCTGGCAAACACCCAGCGCCTAATCGCTGGGTTGTTTTCCAAGAAAGATGTGCAGATGTACATACGCTTGAAATGTGGTTTAATGGCAGATACAAAAATTATAATATTGGCGTTGTTACAGGCAAAGTGTCTGGCAATGTGTTTGCCGTAGATGTCGATACGGCAGAGGGAAAAGAGGGAGCAGATTCATTAATGGATCTGAACATGGCTCACGATGATTTTCCAGAAACATTAGAGCAAATGACAGGTGGTGGTGGACGACATTATTTATTTAAAGCACCAGAAGATAAAAGAATTATTACAGGAAAGAATACACTTGGATCTGGAATAGATACAAGAGGAGAGGGTGGCTTTATTGTAGTCGCTCCAAGTAACCACAAATCTGGCAATGTGTACAAAGTAGCACACTATGCCGATATGCACGAAAGTCCAGAATGGTTAGTTGAGTTGTTAGATACACCTAATTATCAATCTGAATCCTTGCAAAATGGTGAAACAAATATGTTTGGCGATTTTGTTGATGGTCGAGAGGGATACATGGTTAAGCTTATATTAGCTACAATTAGATCATGGTGGGGAATCAAAGGCGTATTGCCTACAGTAGATGATCTTGTCGATGAATGTTGGCCTATATATGAACGTAAAGCTAAAGCAAGAGGTCTTACATTATCACATGATAATCGTGGCATAGAATTATTTAAGCAAAGAGCAGCTTATCAAATCAAAAGAGCAAACAGAAAAGAATTAAAGATATTGCATGGTGTTGAACCAGCATCAGAAAAACACTTGGATAAAGCTCCTCCAAATGGTATTCAAGTGTCTGAAGAGTCGTTGGCCTTGGTCGCTCCTGTGCCAACGGCTTTTCACCTCAATATATCCGATTGGGGAATGGAGCGTTACGAGGGTAAAGCACCAGAACAAGAATGGTTAATAGAAAATATACTTCCTGTAAGAGTGCCAGGACTCATTGCTGCAATTGGTGGTCTTGGTAAATCTTATATATTATTAGACTTGGCGCTAAAGATTGCTGGTGGCGATGAAGTTATGCATACTGAACTTGCGTTTGGTGGTAAGGTTACGCATTACGGCAAAGTTGTTTTCTTTGGTGCAGAAGATAGCGCATCATCAATGCATCGAAGAATAGAAAGTATATCAAACGATTTGCTGAGAGAAAGAGCAAAGGATAATCTTTTTGTTATACCTATGCCAGACGCTGGTGGAACAAATCCTTTTATTACAAATTTTCAAGGACAATACACGGCTACAGAATTTTACAATAATGTACGAAAACAATTACTAGATATGGGAGACGTTGCTCTGGTTGTTATCGATCCATTGCAAGCTTTCGCCCATGCAGATATCAATACAGATCCAGCAGCTGCTCAATTCTGGTGGTCGCTTATGTCGGAGTTATGCGTTGCTATAAATGGTAACGTCCTTGTAAGTCATCATATGCGTAAGGACGGCACATTTTCTATCCGTAAGTCTACACAAGCAAGAGAATCTATTCGTGGCACTACGGCTCTTGTAGACGGAGCAAGATGGGTATACGGATTATGGAATATGCCAGAAAACGATGAAATCGTTATAGCACAAAAAATGGGATTTGAAGCTGGGCAAGGTGTATCTGTTTGTGGAGGTATTGTGAAAGTTAATGATCAAGCTGATATGTCTACACATACCTTTATAAGAGACAAAGGTGGTTTACTGATAGATCGTACAGGAGAAGTTGAATCTATATTAGACGCATCAGCTAAACTAGATAAAACACAAACACTTGCAGTATTTAACGAGATCGAGAAAAGGTGGAACAATGAACAACCTTTTGCGATAGGCAATAACACGCAAAGATCATTCCTTGCGTGGCTTAAATTAGAGTTCGGTATGCCTAGTAAAGCAGCTAAGAACTACCTACAGGCATGGCTGGATCAAGGCTATATACAAGTATCAACATTAGACGGACATAAAAACCTCAAAGGTTTGCGTGTCGTTAAACAACCAGACTAGGAGCGACTATGTTTTATAAAAAAGAAATAACTAAATTAATATACCTACAACAACAGATGGATAAGGATCTGGAAGAAATGCAAGAGGACATAACTTCTCTTGGTATTTTGCTTAATAAAGTCAATGATAAGTTGGAAAAAGCGTTACTTTCGCAAAACCAAAAAAGCGAAAGTAAGGGCATATTTGGCTTAAATAAGCGAAAGTAACCCCTGTTTTAGGGCAAATTCTGCGAAAGTAAAAAATGAAAAAGGCTAAAAATATGCGAAAGTATGCGAAATTGTGCGAAAGTAATGCGAAAGTAAACCCCCCATACCCCCTAGGTGTTACTTTCGCAACACCACCTTTAGGTGGTTTGTTGCTATCAGTAAACCTAAAAGGTGGCTTGTATGACTATTGTTAAAGGTAGTTGGGTTAAACTAAAAAATTCTCCAGGTTTCTTTGATAGTAAGCAAAGAGATAAAGTCATTAATGCAACATTGGACGCTTTGGATACTGTTGCAAGAGAATATGATCAGAAATGGGGAATAGATTCTTTGCCTATTCTGGTTAGTCCAAAAACTGCATCAAGATTTAAACAGGCAAGATTAAATCTGGATAACGCATTGAAATCAGAAGCGAGTATCAATGAAATCGTAGCTAAGTGTGAAGATCTAGAACGTGGCTACAAGATTCTTGAAAAAGAAGCTATTGAAAGAGGATATAAACCAGAAATAGATAAAGTCTGGTATATGATATCAGATAACCAAGAAAAGTTCGCTTTTATTAATGATCACCACAAAGCTATGTATGTCGATGATGGTTACAAGATTTATAACATGAGTGAAGTTATACGGATCATTGAATCTTATGAAGAGAATAATGGATTTGTCAAAGAAGCGAAAAAGACATTTCCGAAATCCGAGATCACGGAAATAACAGAAATTAAAGGAGGAATAGTTGAAGATGAAATCCCATTTTAAAAGCGATATAACGCCACGAGAGGAGTTTTGTCATAAAGTTGCTGACATTGTGGCCAATAAAAGAAACAATGAATATGGCGATCCTATGGAGGTTATCGAAAAGACGGCAAAGATGATGGAGTTGTTCTTAGACGCACCTTGGAGAAAACCCAATCAATTCGTGGCTACAGATGTTGTTGCATTTAACGAAATACAAAAGCTTGTTAGAAGATCTTACAATCCGTTGCACGAAGATTCTTATATCGATAATGGTGGTTACGCATCAATTGGCTATGAATATATAAAAAGATTTGCGTCAAAGATTAAAGAGATGATGAAAAAAAGGAGCAACTAATTCGTTGCTCCAGATGTTGATTATTGTTTGGATTTTCGTAATTGCTGCTTAACTTTATTTTCAACAAGATTGTCAAACCATTCGCTTTCCGTGATGATATCTAATTCATGTTGGACATAATCTTGCAAAGCTTTTGCTACAGGCTTAAAACTGCTTATGATTTCTTTATGACCTGTATCATTTGATATTTCCTCTTCTGTTTGATACTCAATAAATTTAACTTTCATGCGATCATTTTTATCCCTATTGGCCAGATCAAAATGTTCCCACAACTCATC
>TARA_R100000329_G_scaffold151498_1_pt1 | contig 16394 bp, 28 predicted proteins | sample TARA_R100000329 | Tara Oceans TARA_R100000329 (sample SAMEA2620783) | marine metagenome | biome: marine biome (ENVO:00000447); feature: surface water layer (ENVO:00002042); material: "saline water (ENVO:00002010), including plankton (ENVO:xxxxxxxx)" | depth 5 m | reverse complement strand
TCTTGGTTGCACTTGATGCTCTGACCCAGACCTAAGTAGGTTTGCCGCGTAACCAGATAATTGAAATTGTAATTCACCATACGCAACATTTGGTAAACCACCTCTTTGCAGTTCTGCTGAAATCATGCCTAAATAATCTCCTGTGTTTGCAGGCATAGTTATTTCTGGCAACAAATCAATTGTTGTGTTTGCTGGCAAATCTACTTCTGTGCCATCACGCCATGGATCTGTTTCTAATGTTGCCGATCCGTCAGGACTTGTAACAACATACGGATGTCTCGTAGAACGAGAGATTAAAGTTTTCATAGAACTCATAGCAAAATTGTAATCATGGAACAGTTGCCGATTAGCCGCGAACACACTTTCTCCGTACTCACGAGATGTATACTCACTAGATAAATCTCCTTGTACGTATGGTTGCGGACCCACAACACCAACAAAGCAGGGAGCGCAGGGCATCCCTTGTATCATTACTCCGTGTGGCGTTGGTTTCTTGGCAAACTTTGGTCCACCTGCGTCTATGATTATGCAATTCATTTCTCTGTCGTAATAATCCCAAACATCAATTCCTTGTTCCTCGGCTTCTTGTTCAGGTGCAGAGACATCCATATTATATATAGCTTTTATTGATTCTTTAGTTCTTTTTTTTCTATGTGCAATGTAACTTATGCCTTCGTCATCCATTTCATAAACAACATGCAAAGGATCCCATGCAGTTATATCTACGTATGCACTACCATCAGGTCTTGTATTTAATACAGACCTACCAGCAAAATGACCTCGAAGTGTAATGTGAAAAGATAATTGTTCTCTTGCATTTGGTTGACCCATTCTTAACAATCTTTCATCTGCTAAGTTTAATGCACCAATTACCCACTTCTCTTTGTTGGCTCCAATAATTCTAGCCTGTTCATCTTTGCCTTCATTAGGCACCCTAACAATCATTGATGATGTTGTAAGATATGCCATAATTTTATCTGCTAAAACTTTTGGTGTGTTTGATGTGTATGATTGAAAACCCTCACCAGCATCGTACGGGTTCATACGATACAATGAATAGTCATCTTCCATTCTTCGTCTTACTTGCTTGAAACCTTCGGCTTCATATCTTCTTTTTATTTTGTCTAATAAATTATCTATCTGTGCCATTTACCATCTCTTTACAGTAATTTTAGTTTTTTCTTGAGCTAATCTTGCATAACCAAAATTAATTACAAGACCATAAACAATTGCCTTAGCACCATGGTTGAAAGCATCTCTTGGCTCCCTACCAACTACATTTCCGTTTCGGTCTGTTCTCCATGAGTATACATGAACTTGACCATCAAAGGGATTTTGACAACCACCTAGTTCAGAAATAATGCCACGGCATTGCGGGTTAAAGATCATGTTGGGTTTGTTGGACACAGGATGTGGTTTCAAAAAAGTATTGAACCTTTCTATCCCGTCCATCACTCCAACTTTCTCACTAATCATAGAGACGTTAGCCTTGTGCCACCAGACATCTACAGGTCGTCTTTCAGATTGCGCATGTGCCGCAATATCAATTACCCCTGAATCTACATCTTGCCACCATTCTCGATTTTGTGCAATCTCTATGATATCTTCTGTTGTTTTTTCTCTTTCGTATATTTCATCAATAATGCGCACTTGGTCATCAATTTTTTGTACAACCTCAACAGCATAAGCACTTTGTGTAATACTTGAGTAACCAGGATCTATCCATAAGTATACTGGCTGTCCTGCAACATATTGCGCATCTTCTGTTACATGCAACGCAACATCAAACAATGGGTGTACTAATCCCTTAGGGGGTGATGGCTTACCAGCAAGTCGCTCCATAAACCATGTGTCGCTGTGCAGTCTTTCAAGACTTAGTATTTCTGGATCGTTCCTACCACCAGGGTAGACTACAGAGTTAGACCATGATGGCAAACTAAAACTTATTGCATCATCAGGGTTAGGGTGCATTTGCCATGCTTCAAACCGCGAAGGGTACCAACCAAGACTAGCCTCAAACGTGCCTTCTAAAAATAACCACCCTCTCTTTTCTGCAATACGACCACGCAGTCTTAAAAAAGACTCAAAGTCTATCTGTGATGCTTCGCATGCAACAATACCATCTGGTGCTTCCATCGCTAGAGACCTGTAGTCTTGTGCTGACTTAGTCTTTATACGTATGCCGTTGACGCATTGTATTTCGCCTGGGTCTATACGCTTAGACGCACTTTTTAATAATCCTAGTCTGCCAAGCATGTCTAGTAAGTATTCAAATTCAGCTCGGCATCTTTCGTAGTCTCTGGCTACTAACCATATGATTCCATTGTCGGAGACTTCGTCAAACTTAGATAGAATGTGTACGGCACCCATAAATGATTTACCCGCACGCTCACCACCTGCTACTAACTTAATACGTGCTGGGTGGTTAAGTATCTTTACTTGCTCTTCAGTCAAGGCAAAGCCCAACTGATCAAGCAACATATCTCTATCTTCTACAAGCATTAGTTAAAATAAAATGAGTATTGATAAAAAGACTTCCTGTCCTCGCTCTTATGTTTACACTTAGGGCAAGTCTCTGGTTTCTCTTCGTAATCAGTTAGTACCTCGAAAGTGTCTGTCTCACACTCTTCGTTATTACATATGTAATCATACATTGGCATAGAGAATAAGATAACATAAAAAATAGGGGTAACGCAATATCCTGCATTTGGTATAAAGAAAAGGGGGTTTCTCTCTCTTTCGACACTATCTCTCTCTTCCCCCAAAAGAAATTGTAATCATATAGATTACTTGTGTCAATACGCAAAACTACGTTTCTAAAAATATCTAGGGGAGGTAGTCAAGGCAAAAAATAAATTTAGAACCATCCCTATTCCCTACCCCTGACGTATACTGCTAAGGCATACCCCCACCATCACCGCTATGTGGTTGTACGTCTGACTCAGCGTCATTCTGCTCTACGTTCTCAATGACAAGGTTTGATTCGATTCGCTCGTCCGACTCACGCAGTTCTTCGCGCTTGGACGAGGCAAGTCGGTGTCTCAGCATTTCAATAAGTCCTATAGCTTCGCTACTCTCGTTATTGTTCTTCTGACCCCATCGATCAGGATATCTCCGTTCCAAGAACCACGCACGTGCGCGCCAATCGGCACTGTCGACAATGTCGGAAATAGCATTACTTTCAGAGATACTCTCTGCCATCCTTAACGCTCCTGCGAAAGAGTGATACGGCTCTTCCTGTGTACTCTCCCCACGTTTGAGCCATCCAAAAAATGTCGAATGTGGAACTCCCACTTGTTCACACGCAGAACTAGGATAGTTCCCTTGTGCGACAAGCTGACATATTTTCTTACCAATTTCTTTGGTAAGTCGTGTTTTATTTCCCATACCAAAATTCTACTATACCAAACTGCCTAAAGGCAACTGACCATAGTGCAATAAGTTGCGTCCTCTTTACTACTATATGTTTACACATATAGATAGTAATTTTTAACATAATGTAAATACCTAAAGGTATTGACATATGTTATATGGTGTTATAGCTTGGTGTTATCGGTCAATCGGATCGGTGTAAACAAGTCGGTGCTAAAGCACCAAAGGAGAAATTCCATGCCTACAACTAAAGTTGTAAGAACTAGACTCAATAACAGACAAGTAAGCTACGCAGTAGCTAAGCATAACGGACACAAAGTCCCTAAGGACTTCAAGGACTGGACTTGGAAAACTGCCTTATCTTTCCTTAATGGAAAGACTAAGAAAGCCAAACTCGCTCGTGTAGACTTTGAAAAAGTCGCTGGTTATCCTGTTCCTGACGGCTCTTTCAGAGACCTGATTACAGGTAGAGTTACTAAAGTAACTAAGACCAAGACTTCCAAGAAGTCAAAGACTTCTACTACTACTACCAAAAAGCCAAAGGCTTCCAAGAGTAGTAAAAAGAACGGCAAGGTTGTAACTGTAAAGCAACCCATCAAAGATGGAATTGACTACAAGAGACTAGCACGAGAGATCATCAAAGCCCAAGCCTCAGAGAAATCTGAGGCAGAGGCTAGAGCCTCTAAAGAGGCTATCGATCGCTACACATCTGAGATGGAGATCAAGAGGTTGGGATGGTCATCCCAATTCAAAGCAGAGGATAAGGCTAATAAGCCTTCTCATGTATGGGTCAAGGGCGAGGATGACATTCTCCCTAGAGGAGAAGATCTACTTAAAAAGTAGAACAGTATTTATCGCTCCTGAACATGAGCCTAAACTGTTCACAGTTTAACCAACTGCTCCACAGATGTGTGTCTGTGCTGATGATGACTCTAAAGAGTCGAAAGCAGAAAACTAAGACAAGTCTCGCATGAGCGAGGAAAGGAAATTTCTATGAAATTTAAAAGAACCGACTTATATCTTCCAAGTGAGGAAGATACATTTCAGACGTACGAGGAATACACCGAATGGCAAGATCTTTCTGAAGATCTTATCCAAGAGTTGCATTGTTGCATCAAAGATGCTTATGAGGTTGCTCCAGTGGATCACTCGTACACATGCGAGGAGATTGAAACCTTAGCAATTAAATTTTATGAACTTGGTAAAGTTCATGGCAAACAAGCCTCACACAAGTGAGAAAGGAACCTAAAATGTTAACTAACATTTTATACAAATCAAAATTAGCCTATCGGCTATACATAAAATTCTCAAAACACTACTCACGAGCGATTGATTTTCTTAGAAGAAAATTAAACGACTCAATCATAGCGATCGATAGAATCGATCCTTGTGCATTGGACTCGGACATGCGTGAGTACAGATCCATGCGATCGCTTGGGATCACATGGGAGCAAGTTGATACTCTTTCAGAGTATAACAGGAATGAGATATTTGAAGTCTTTGACTTCATCATAAGCGAGAAGAAAGATTGGAATACTAAGTGTAACTCTTGTTACCAAGAGATTAAACCTTTAGCAAAGGCGGTAGTTAAATAAATTTAACTAAACTACATATCGTCAAATGTTAAATTTGACTATATGTATAGGGTGTTATAGTCTGTTATTGTCGAGTTTCAGCTTGACACCAAAACAAACAAGTTTCGATAAGTGCATACGATTGCACTAGCGAGAAAGAGGTAATCATGGATATTTATCCATCAGCGATTGAGATCGCAGAACTAATTGACGCTCATGAGGGAGCAGTCAAGGGTGTGTGGAAAGATGACGAACTAACTCCAGAGGAGTTAAAACAACTAGACCGAGACACAATCTCGGACGATCACATGGACAGGCACGATCACTTGTCCGATCAGGAGGACACAGATGGGTAACAGAGCAGTCATTCAAATTGAAAACGATCCATTGGAGATTTATCTCCATTGGAATGGTGGTAGAGATAGCATTGAGCCAATGCTAGATTACGCAAGAGAGCAAGGTATTCGCTCAGGCGACTATGGAGTCGCAAGACTTTGCCAAATTATTGGCAATACTCTCGGTGGTACGCTTAGTTTAGGAGTTGCTCCTAAAGGTTCGTACTTAGGCGATGAGGACAATGGAACTTATGTAATAGACAATGAGTTCAACATAGTTGGTCGTAAAGGGTTGCCTGTTGGATTTACAGAGCAATCTGTATATCCATACGAGGACATGCTCAGAGTTGTGCGAGACAAAAATGATAAACATTTTCAGTCTGCTCTCGGAGAACTGCGATCACACAGTAAGAAAGTAGGTAGCCATGAATAGGTTTGACATCAGGTGTGTGTTCTGTAACGAACTCACATGGGCAATCAGACGAGCGAGAGACGGCAGACCATATGTCTGCGGAATGGGCAACAATCCCTCTCCTGTTAAGGAGCATGGAAGATGTTGCGACAAATGTAACGAGGACATAGTCCTAGTTGCTAGGATGGGAGCGTTAGCATGAGCGATAGAGAGAAACTTACAAAGTGGCTTTTAGACTTGTACGAACAAGAATGGGAAGATGCTGAGTCGTCTCAGACTTACATAAACGAACTCCTGTATCTGTACAGACATGGGATCAAGGGTTTAGAAAGCTACACCACAGAGGAACTACAAAGATTTGTAGATGAAAAACAACAAGAATTATCGGAGTAGTGCTATGCGAGTTTTTGAGATCACAATAGACGAGAGCGATTGGGATGACATCCGATCGCTCATGCGATCTAAGAAAGCTTTTAATCTAAAGATTAATGGCGAGTTGTTCGAGATTAGATATGATCGGGCAACTGCTAATTATTACGGATGGATCAGCGATGCAAATTTCGTAGAAATTAGCGACTTATTACCAAAACGATTACTCACAGGAGTGTGAACAATGAATGAATTATTCTACGAATGGCTTGAGAACAACGCACAAGCGTGGTACAAGCGAGGATTACAATCAATGGACATTGATGTTTTTACAGAAAATGGGGAACACGAAGTTATAGTTAAATATAACTTTGGCGAAATTAAGGAGCAAAGCTAATGCAAACATTTTTACCATATGAAAATATGAGCGAGTCGGTTGCGTGCTTAGATACCAAGCGACTTGGCAAACAACGAGTTGAGGCTCTGCAAGTGTATAACATAATCACAGGTGCGTTGACCAAGAAAGGTAAACCTTACAAAGGTTTCGTCAATCATCCTGTTGTAAACATTTGGAGAGACCATGTTGACGCTCTAGCGTTGTACACCAACCTGTGCATACTAGAGTGGATGGCAAGAGGTTATGAAAATACTATGGAGTATTTACCGATTGGAAATGGAATCACGCTACCAAATTTATTTGGTAACAAAAAATTTCATGACTCGCACAAGAGTAACCTATTACGCAAGGACGAGGAACACTATGGTCAGTTCGGATGGAATGTACCTACTGACATGCCATATGTGTGGACATAGGGAGTTGGATTTGACATCCTGTTGCAGATGGTTATATAATAAGTATGTGGTTGTCGATTTGGCAATCACAAACAAGTCAAAGGAGTTACAATGGCGATTTCTAAATCTGAAAGACGACATTTGTATGCACAATTGCTTGGCGTAGATGTATCAGGCAAGAGTGGTAAAGAGTTGCACCAAATGGTCAAAGACCATAAAGATGGTTCGCAACTTGAGAAGATTGCTGACAAAGTAATCGAAAAACTAAGCACAGACTCAAACGCTGAGGAGCGTGTAAAGAATGTGTTGGGCGAGGTGTTAGAGGAATTATCATCAGATGATGATGATGAAAGTAAAACAAGTTCAGACGCTAAAGAGCATGCAGTAGCATAGCTTGAGCGAGAGAGAGGACACGACATGGCAGACATGAAAGTAAATAAAATTACTATATCTAACGATATAGTACAGAGTCTATTAGACGCACATCAGCGAGAGGGTCAGATGACTCAAACGCTTATGGATAACATGCACAGAGCATTTTCACATCTTACAGATGTTGACAACGCAGTTGTGCTATGGGAAATGACAACAACTTGTCCATGCAAATTGGAGACTAAACTTGTTCTCAAAGAGAATGAGGGTGGTATGAATTGGAACATACAAGTGTGTGATCTCTGTGATTATGATCGCAGTGCCTTGAGAGCCGACAACATCTCAGATGCGATAGGTAGAACCTTATCAGCTTGGACGAACTCAGTTGGTAAGAAACATCTTATCAAGGCTATCGCACGAGAGACAGGTAGTGATGTCAATGACATAGGTGTTTCAAGCGATCCTGACTCAATGGAATTGATAAGATTCCAAGATAAGAAAGTTAAGCTATACGAAAACTCTTTAAGAGTTTGTGTAGACATGCTAGACGATCTCATAAGCATGATCGATAGAAAACGACTAAGCAAAGATAACTTTGCTAAGTTGCAAGACATACTTATGACTAAGGGAGCAATTATTGCTCACATCTTCAACGAGGGGATCATAGATCCAAACAAACAAGCAAGTGCGAAAGATGTCGCACGTAAACTAATCGATTCTATCGATGGCGAAAGTGAGGGAAAAAATGCCAATTAATGAATCAGAAATAGATAAGTTGATAAAACAACTTAAACAACAGGATAAGACTCCTGTTGCAACTAAAACACCTAAGCCTAAGGCTCAAAAGCCTAGTAGGTCGGGCAAGTGGAAAGACGCACCATCGTGGTTCTTTCCAAGTAAGTATGGCGAACAGGTCGCTGACGAACTTGAGGTGTTCATCAAAAACAGGACACCTGTGATGTGTATCGGTGGCACAGGTCTTGGTAAGACTGTGATCACAGACATGATCGCAAGAAAGCTAGGTCGCGGTAGCGTTGGATTCAACTGCTATTCAGGTATGGACATAGCATCGCTTGTGGGATTGTGGTTGCCTCACAAGGGCGATGTCATTTGGAATCATGGTATTGTTACCGATGCCATTATTAAAGGTTTCATTCTCAGAATTGAGGAATGGACGAGGTGTACACCTGAACTAAAATCTAAGATGTTTGGAGTCATGGACTCCAAAGATAGATATTGGGCGTTGCCTGAGGCTAAGATCGACAAAGTCGATGTTCATGAGAACTTCACTATTGTCGCTAGTGCGAATCCTGCGGGCAAGGGTTACGTAGGTACCATGAGAGAGGACAAGGCTACTATGTCTCGGTTCGGTGCGGTCATTGAAATCAATGAGCCACTAGCAAACGAGGGCAAAGCTATGCTTAACGCAACTGATAACAATCATGATCTATCCCAAAGGATAGTCAGATTCGCAGAGTTGTGCAGAAAGGATGCTCTCACGTACGTATCTACAAGAGACATCTACTACCTCGCTACTGCGATCAAATCAGGATTAGATCCTAAAAGAGCAGTCGAGGTTACAATCGCACCTAAGTTCGAGGGTATGGAGTCTGCGATAATCACGCATGGTCGATCTGTATTCGAGGACATGGGTAAGGAAACAAAAACTGACACAGTCAGTTCAGTAGCGAAAGGAAAGACTGATGCCTAGACGAAATACATGGAAATCAGACAAGCGTGCTAACGATCATTCATCTGTTTTATCCAACGCAGTTGGTAAAAAGATTGAGGTTGTTAACACAAGATCTAAAGATAGAGGTGTTGATGGTGTCATCGCACCTGAGCGAGGTAAATACGTTAGAAGATCTAACGAGTCATTTGAGACTACGCTTACGACTGCTATGCGTGGCAAGAGCGAGATTGACTTTACTTTCGCAAGAGAGGTTCTGCATAACGCTATGGACATATACAGACGCAAGTGGAAAGACTACAACGATGACAGAGAGGCAAGGTTTGGTTTGCCGAGATACGAGCCTGTCGTGATACTGCGTGCGACTCAGGATGCAAAACATGCATCAACTGATTTGCATCAATACCTAGATACGCTAAGGTGTGCTACCAAAGCTAACGAGTTCTTTTACAGAACTGATTGTGTTGACAACGCAGTTGATAGCATTATCAAGTCTATCAGGATCGCATGTGCGAGGATGGATACTGACCCTTTAACGGAGAAAGTATACCACTTTATGTCGATGTTGTTTGGAACAGTAGTTCCAACACCTAAATGGCACAAGGACGTAGTAGATGTGGCTATCAAATGGACAAGAGCGACTTACGATATGATAGATAATGGTAACGCAAAAGATTGCGTTAATGTTAGTATAGGTATCGCAATCGATCTTATGCATCTGCTAACACCTAAGGACGCACCACCGCCACCACCACCATCGGACGATCCACCTGAGGATCCAAGCGATGAGGAAAGTGATGAGCAAAGCGATGGTGATGGTAATCCATCAGATGATGTTGATGTCAACAATCCTGACACACCATCAGACAAGCCTGAGGACGAACCTGATGATGAAAGTGAACCTACAGAACCTGACACAGGTAGCACAGATGTGAATCAGTCAGGCGATATACAGGATTCAGGGTCTGAGCCATTTGACATAGATACTGAGTTAGAGACTATGCTTAATAAAGCAGAGGAAGATACTCAAACAAAACTAGAGGCAAGTGAGAGTTTCGCTAGCGATGATGTTCAAACATTTGACAGATCAGACGATGGCGTTAAGCACGAGACTACGATCAGAACCTACAAGATGGAGCCAATGACCGCAGACGCGAATGTTGTCAACTTGTTGCAAGATACAACAAGAATGGGTATGGCTCACAGGCACAGAACAGGTATGCCAACAACTGATACATGGAAAATATCTGCTCTTGGAGATACCAAAGTATTTGGTAGATCAGATCATCGTAGTGGCAAGCTTGTCATACTGTTTGATTTATCAGGATCTATGGATTTCTATTCCTCGAAAGAGGTAGGGAGTAAATCCTACTTAGCAGTTCAGTCGGGTCTTGCATTGCAAGAGGCGTTCCCACAAGCAGAGACTTATGGTTTCGTATCTGACGATAAGACTAACTACATTGTTCCAATGGAGACAGGGATGTTCCCAACTTCCAAGTCATACTTTGATGGCATGGGTCATGGCAATCCTGACTGTGTTGCGCTCTTGTACTTAGAGGAACTGCTACAGGGTCAGTTGCAAGATAGCATGGCTATCGTGATCTCAGATGGCTCTCCATGTGGACCCGCACCAATGCGAGATTCGCACATGATTAGCCATACAAGACAACTTGCTAACAAGTTGTACAACGATGGTCTAAGGTTTGCATCGGTTTTGATCAATACAGGATCAACTATTTATCCTAGCGATGTAGTCGCTCACGTGAGAGAGATAAATGACATCTACAATATCGGAGAGGTTATACATCGTGTTGGACAACAATTCTAGTCGTAAGACTATACAAGTCAAGGAGCATACATGGCTACAGAGACAACGGCACTACAAGTGCCAAAGCAAAACTTGCACGAAGTTGTCGTGCGAATTATAGGTACTAGCGAACTAATTGTTCACAAGTTTAGTGCCAAGTCAATCAAACAGATTGAAGATATACAGGCTAAGAAAGCTAAGACAAAGTCTAAGCGTAAGCCTGAGGACGAATACAATGACTGTTTTTACAGATGGGCAGATGGCAATCAAGACGCAGACAAGGGCGATCACAAGTGGGATGGTAAATCTACAGGTGTTCCCTCTATAGCGATCAAGAAAGCAATGGTCGGTGCATGTAGACAAGTCGACATGCCAATGACACTTGCGAGACAAGCATTTCATGTACAGGGTTCGGTACTCAAGATCGAGAACGCAGAACCATACATGCGAACAGACCATGTCAGGATTGGTGTAAAGCAGACTGACGTGCGATACAGACCATCTTATCCTATCGGTTGGTCAGTTGATGTACCAATTGTTTACGATGCTGATGTAATCAGCATAGAACAGTTACTCAACCTGATCGAGAGAGCGGGGTTTAGTGTTGGCTTGTGCGAACACAGACCTGAGAAAGATGGCGACAAAGGAATGTTTAAGTTAGACTTATCTAAAGACTTAGAGGACAAACCTCTAAGTTGATCCTTATTCGGAGAGGTGCGGGTGCGTTTTTCCCTCCAAGAAAAAGTTACACCGCTCGCACTTCTCTTACATGTAACGTGCATGCAAGTAGTCGGAGCAGTCAAGATTGACGCTCATTTAATTCCAGACAACGCAGAAACAACAACCATAGGTTGCGATGTGATCAGTAAAACAAACTATTGACTGTTTAATTAAAATGCTGATCTTTCCGCAATCATGGGTAGGAACGCTGAACATAAAACAATGTTAAGAACTACCAAAAACTGGAAAGGTAGTCGCTTGCATGACTACATGGCAGACAGGGCGAGTAAGGTTATGATTTGATATGGAGTGTCGGGCGATGGCAGATGGGGTAAGATCCGTAGAGGCGGGGAATGGTTGGTTAGTTTTAGGAGAGTTATGGCAGATGCGGTCAGGTAAGTTACGTTAGTTTGTGTACAGGTGTGTTCAGGATATGGCAGACGTGGTTCGTACGGGCGTAGTCGGAAATGTTACGTTTCGGTAAGGCAGACGAGGCTTGTAGAGTTAAGGTCAGGTGCGTTACTGAGAGTTAAGTTGCGGTAAGGCAGATGGGTCAAGGTATGGTGCATCGGGGTTGGAATGGTAGCGGTAAGGCAGACGAGGTTAGGTCAGTAAGGGCGCAGTATGATGCGTTATGGAGAGTTTTGGCAGACAAGGTCGGGCTTGAATGGGAGCGTTGAGTATGGTTTCGGTAAGTTATGGTAAGCGCAGACGGGGTTTGAATGGTCGGGTTACGATATGTTTCGATATGGCTTGATTTTACAGGTATCATGTGATACCTTTTAACAATAAACAAGTAAAGGACAAATTATGAAATTTGTATGGGGAGACAATCCCTTTCTCAGTACAGAGGGTATACGCGATTTAGATCCGCAGATAATAGGCGAGCGAATCGAGTTCTTGCTCTCTACTCATGGAAACAAGCTTACTCCTGAGGTTCTTGTGCGAGATGCACAAAATGTAGAGAGTCCGCTTAATCCTATATTTGCAGAGCATGTAAGTAGTAAGGCACACAAGTGGGATCTCAACATAGCTAGGAACGTCATGAGTGGGTTGCGTGTTATCTTCGTCAACGAAAGCGGAGACGAGGACACGAAATACGCTCTTATGAGCGTCAGGAATGAGGATGATGGCAGAAAGAGAGAGTACAGGCACATCAACATAGTTGAGTCAGATGACGATGTGAGAGCGAGTGTAACTCGTGATGTCATATCTCAGCTAAAATCAATCAACAATAGGTATTCATACCTAAAATCTATTGGACCTCTCACACGTGCGATAGATGAAATGGAAGAAATGGATGAAGATGGAAACGAATAAGATTGACGCAATCTTGTCTGAGTACGAGGTTCTAGGCGTACAAATACAGGCGCTACAGAAGAAGAAAGATGAATTAGAGGCTATGATCTACATGGAACTAGACTCTCGCTCGTCTGACACAAACTGGGCAACTGTGTTGAAAGGCAAGGATTACGAGGCTAAGCGTTCGTCTAAGTCGTCTATAGACGTTGATGACTTGCGCTATATCGCAGAGGAGTGGATGGATGACGAGGAACTAGACCGATGCATCAGGAAAGCACGAACAAGGATAGTCGAAGAACCTGAGCGTGTGATGATGACTGAGGTAAAAAAATTAAAGAAACAAGGTGGCGAACTTGCTGACTACATCGAAAAGATGACTAAGAGAGTAAGTAGTGGCATCAAAATAAAAAGGATAAACAATGGACAAGATTAAAGGATTAGAACTTGCAGAGAGTATCAGGCAAGAAATGGTCAAAGATATTGACTACACAACGATAGCACACATGCAAAAGCCATTCTTAACGCAATCAGGTGCGTCTAAATTGGCAGAAGGTTTTGGCTACAAAGCTGAGCTAGCGGACGTGCGAGAGTACAACACAGATAGTGGAGAGTGTAGGATTACAGTCATACTAAACATAATAGACATTGTGTCTAACGATTGTATCTCAGGTGCAATTGGCACATGGGATTCGTCAGAGCGTGGGTCATCTGAGAGGCAAAGAGGCATGCAGATGGCGTACAAGAGGGCATACGTTATGGGTATGAGATACGCTACTTTCTCACACGAGTTGTTCACACAAGACGAGGACATTGTCAGAGCAGACATGGAATCGCAGTCAGCACCTACAAGAGTGGTTGTTAACGAGGACACAGGCGAGAAGAAAGAGGTTAAGAACATTTTTGAAATGGAATGGGATAAATCTAAGGACGATTATGTGTTCACAAGATATGGTGCAAAAGTTAAAGGCAAGACTGTAAAAGAGGCTTACTTTGATTCAAACGTAGGCAAGGGTTACCTTGAATGGATATTGAACTTAGGTTCAGATCCTAGCAAGACTGACAATCAGGGCAATCCTGAGAAACCATGTAGCATGGGATTGAGAGAGTTGATTGTAAAAACAATCAATGACATCAACTCAGGCGTGGCAGATGAACCTGAACAAAAGGTCGCTCCTGAGAAACCTGATACACCTGACATAGACACAATCGCACAAGTGAACTATGAGAACAGGAGTACATAATATGAGCGAGGTAAGAAGATTAAGTACAAAAGAGTTTACCTCTGAGTACGCTAAGAGGGTTGGCGCTCAAGACTACCTTACTAGCGTGCGAGAAATGTCTGTGGGGATGACACTTGCTATCCCCGCAGATGGCAAAGCAGAGGCACGCAGAAAGCAACATGGCATAATCAATGACGCGAGTAGGCGTAGAAAAGCAGGACAGATGGTTAGGTTTCAGACTATTCTCAAAGAGAAAGAGGTTTGGGTTAGGCGGATAGAGTGAGTCTGAAAGCAATCACATGGGCGTGGGAGCAGAGAGAGATCGCGTCTAGTCAGAAAATTGTACTGCTCGCACTTGCGGATCACGCAAGAGAGTGCGGTTGTTGTTTTCCTAGCACTAAATTCATAGCTGAAAAGTGTGGCATGAAACAGAGAATGGCTCAGTATCATGTCAAGAATCTTGAAAAGCTTGGCTATCTCACACGAGTGAAGTCAAAAGCTAAGAGATTGAAAACAGATGGGTTCAAGTTATTACTTGACAATCCGAAAGAATGTAGTGCAACTGGTTGCGTTATTGGGGTGCATCCCATTGCGCCGACCATATCTATATCTAAAGATATAGATATTAAGAAACGTAAAATAGAAACTACAGCGACAGCACCAGAGTGGTTGTCATTAGTTGACAACGATGGAACATTAGTCAATAATGTTTCACATCCCAAAATACAAGAGTATGTCTCCGACATCGAAAGTGATTACGTTGGAGTTGACTTAGTCGCAGAGGCTAAGAAATACAAGTTGTGGTGGGAAGGCAAGAAAGCAAAGAAACCGAAACTAGCCTTCAGAAATTGGCTAGAGAAAGCGAAAGAGAACTATGGAGAATCTAAAAGACGAGTTTCAAAAGGTATCGCGACAGAGGTCAGCACAACGATCGATAAGCGAACTAGAGAACTCTCCGAAAGACAAAGAAAATCAAAATCCCGATAGCGGAAAAGTTACTAAACGACTAGCAGACCTTGCGAGAGAGTATATCGCTCGCGGGGTTTGCAACTGTGAGGGTCTAGGATGGGTAGCATTTAACTTCCATGTCGATCACCCTGACTTTGGCAAGTATGCACAATGCGTTTGCATGAAGAAGAACTCACGCGAACTGCTTGTAAAAGCGTCAAACTTGCAGAACTACGAGGAAAAGAGGTTTAGTGATTACAACACTAAGCTTATCGAGAATGGCGAATACGTGCTAGACACATGCTTTAAGTGGGCAGATCAGCAGAACGAACCATTCATAACTCTTTATGGAACAACAGGAGTTGGTAAGACACATTTAGCGCTGGCATCTGCCTGGATGGTGTTGAACAGGATGAATCAAGCAGTATTGTTCGCACAAGCGAGTGATTTGATCAGGGAACTGCAAACAAGCATGAGTTCAGGCAACCTAAACAAAGAGGTTCATAAATACAAGAGCGCAAAAAATCTCGTCTTAGACGACTTGGGTAGGGAGTACACGACTGATTGGACAACATCGATTTTTCACGAGATAATAGACTACAGATACAGAAACCATGAACTGCGTACATTCGTTACGACTAACCATTCCATTGATGAACTCAACAAGATCGTTGGCGTACCCGTTGTAAGCAGACTTACAGACGCTTTCAAAGGCAATTTCATAGCCATAGAGGGCGAAGATGTAAGACCGAGATTAATGGAGATAAAAGATGGATAAATCGACTTGGAAAAAATGGGAGCGATGGTGGGCGGACGTTTTAGGTGGAGACAAGGTTAACGCGCAACGCATACCTGTTACTGGCAGACAGTCAGGAGACGTGCCTGATGTAGAGACAATCAAGTTCGCATGCGAGGTTAAAGCGGGCAAGGTCGTTAGTTCACGCACACTAAAAGCAGTAGACCAAGCACATAAAGCGGGCGTGGCTACCAACAAGATACCGATAGTGTGTCAGACACACAAAATAAACGATAAGGTTGCAAAGCATTTAGTTACTATGGATTTAACTACATTTCTTAAAATTACAGAACCAATACGCAAAGAGGAAATGCGAATCAAAGCAAGCCTTGATTCTAGCTTAGATATATCTATATAATGTAGTTAAGGAAATCCCTTTCTTTACGCGCGAGCGTAGTTTCGTGATTCCTTGACTTGTTTGTGATCCGCCTGATAAATCTAGTTCTCGTCAGGCGGGTCATTACACATACTATGTTGGGAAATTTTTAGAATCATTCCAAACCTAGAATGGACAGTTTTGTAATCTACTTTTTAGAATTTCCCAGAATTTTAGAACGCACGTATATACACATACATATATATATAAAAAAACAATAGTGATTAAGGTAGCGTCAGCGCTTTTGTTTAGTCTGCAACAGGTTTAGGTGTTACTTCATTCATACGAACTTCAATATTTCCGTCAACA
>TARA_R100000329_G_scaffold21777_2_pt1 | contig 16397 bp, 11 predicted proteins | sample TARA_R100000329 | Tara Oceans TARA_R100000329 (sample SAMEA2620783) | marine metagenome | biome: marine biome (ENVO:00000447); feature: surface water layer (ENVO:00002042); material: "saline water (ENVO:00002010), including plankton (ENVO:xxxxxxxx)" | depth 5 m | reverse complement strand
GTCTGAAAGAGCTGTTTGTACTTTAGGTGCTAACAACTTCTTTATTTTCCAAGAATAGTTTTGTTCATAGGGGGGCGTAAGCTCCCCTTATTTTTAAAATCTAATTAAATTTAATCTAATGAATAAGTCTAAATACGTAGATAAAATCTACAAACTTACACGTGATAACGCACCGTTATCATTAATATTAGCCTCTAGACACACGCAGAGGTATCCTCTACTTCATTTTGATGAGAAGACGGGAACAAATAAATCCTTAAGATATGCACGAAATCAAAATTCCCCATTCATGGAGGAACAAGATGGTAATGCTATATTAGAACCTATCGTATTTGAAAATGGATTTTTGACAGTACGTAAAGAAAACCAAAATCTACAAAAGTTTTTGGCCTTACATCCAGGTAACGGTAGGACATTTGTAGAGGTTGATAAAAATAAAGATGCGCAAGATAAAGTAGACGCTCTTAATCAAGAGGTCGATGCGCTTATCGAAGCAAGACAATTATCTATTGATCAAGTTGTAAACATGTCAAGGGTTTTATTTAATAAAAATGTGAGCAAGATGACAACGGCTGAATTAAAAAGAGATTTGTTAGTCTTTGCTAAAAACAATCCCAAAGATTTTTTATCTATATTGAAAGACCCAATGTTGCAACTTAATGCAACTGTGCAATCCTTTTTTGATAGTAATTTATTGACTTTACGAAACGGAGATAGAGAAATATGGTTCAATACACCGTCAAACAAAAAGAAAATGTTAAACGTGCCATATGGAGAAGATCCTTTGCACATGGCTGTTTCGTTTTTTCAATCTGATGACGGGGTTGAGCTTTTAAAGCACTTAAAAAAGCTAACAGAAAATTTGTAACTTAGTATCACATAAATCTAAAATTTTTGTTTAATCCATAAAAAATAATAACATGGCAAAATATATACAGATTACAACAGGAGCAGGCGACGAGATAATTCCAATAGGAGATGGACTTTTCGTGGAAAGAACAAGTGCGACAGCAATGAGACTTTACAGCACATCTTCTTTTTCACATCATTATGCTTTAGTAACAGTTGGAAGCACATTTGCTTTAGTAACAGCAATTAATGCTGCTATTGAAAAAGCATGTCAAACAAGCTGGACTAACGTAGTTACTCCTGTAGAATTACCAACAGGACAAACTGTTACAAGTATTGCAGTTACTGTATTTTCTTAAAATACTAAGACGCTTTTTTTCATTGGTTTGAAATGGTTTGAAGGAGACACTCTTTTTAGGGTGTCTTTTTTTTTTACCTATCTTTGTTAAAATATTAATAATGATTAATTCCGTAAGAAATACTGTCTTAGCTATTCTTAATAAAAATAACTACGGTTATATATCGCCATCTGATTTTAATTTATTTGCAAAACAAGCTCAGCTAGATATATTTGACGATTATTTTTATCAATACAATCAATTAATAAATCAAGAAAATGCAAGATTAGTTGGCACAGGATATGCTGATATAAGAAAAGGTTACGAAGAGGTAATTGATTTATTTTCTGAAACTAAAACTTTAACACAAAGCACGCTCAACCAATATTTTTTACCCTCGCAATCTACAACAGGTGATGATTATTATTTAATTAATAAGGTGTTATGTTTTAGTGGTGGTATATTTCAAGGAGAGGCAGAAAAAGTTTCAAATAGCCAAATTACACTTTTAAACAATTCAATGTTAACAAGTCCATCTTTGGGATTTCCTGCATATAGTTTACAAGGAAATTTGATGACTGTATTCCCTGCACAATATAATGGTGCAAGCGATATACAAGCTCAATATATAAGGTATCCAAAAGCACCTAATTGGACCTATATTACAGTTAGTGATGGTGCGCCTGCATTTAACCAAAGTGCATCGGATTTTCAAGACTTTGAGTTATCTCCCGATGATGAAACCTCTTTAGTATTTAAAATATTACAATATGCAGGTATGTCTATTCGGGAAATACAAGCTGCACAATTTGGTGCAGAGCAAGAAATGATGGAAGAACAAAAAGAAAATTAATGGCTTACTTATCTCAATATCAATACTACGAAAATGCTGGAGCTATACCCACGAATGCTAATTACGGTTCATATCAATATGTTTCTCTGAAAGATATAGTAACTAATTTTTTGTTGATGTATCAAGGAAATCATGCTTTGGTAAACAATGTAAACAGATTCAAAATATTATTTCATGCTAAAAGATCCATACAAGAACTTAATTATGATGCCTTCAAAGAAATAAAAGCTTTGGAGTTAAAAGTATTTGATAATCTTGTATTTACTCTCCCTTCTGACTATGTGAATTGGATACGGTTATCTTTATATAAAGACGGTTATCTAAGACCTCTTACTGAAAATATTCAAGTGAATTCGGCACAAGCTTATTTACAAAGTTCTACAGGATCATTAAGTTTTAATGCAGATGGTTCAGTAGTTACAGCTGAATCGAAACTAGACCAACAACGCATATCAGGACAACAAGAAAGTATATATTTAAATCAAAACAACTCAAACACAACAATAAGTGATCCAAGCGCATATGACCCATATGAGTTAAAAGATTATAATATAGGGGCTAGATATGGTTTAAATACCGAGACTGCCAACTTTAATCCTACATTTCGTATAGATAAAAAAGCTGGCGTAATAAATTTTGACTCTACTATGGCTAATGAACTTTGTGTACTTGAATATATTAGTGACGGTATGGAAGGGGGCGATGATTCGAAAGTAAGTGTCAATAAACTATTTGAGCAGTACATATATGCAGCTATAAAATATGAATTATTAAATAATAAATTTGGCGTACAAGAATACATAGTCAACAGAGCAAGAAAAGACAAATCAGCATTATTAAGAAATGCAAAAATAAGAATGAGTAACATTCACCCTGGTAGACTATTAATGAATATCCGTGGTGAAAACAAGTGGATAAAATAAGATGCCAAACACTCAAAGAAATTTTGTAAGAGGTAGAATGAACAAGTCTCTTGACGAGAGACTAGTGCCTAATGGTGAGTATATAGACGCACTTAACGTTAGACTAGGTTCAACTGAAGCATCAGAAATAGGAGCTGTAGAAAATTCAAAAGGTAATACGCAGTTAACAACCTTACAATATGAAGAAACGGGCAGTGATGAGGCAACAACATTTCTTAGTCCAGACGCAAAGTGTATAGGTACTTTTGAAGACGGTCAAAATAATAGAATATATTGGTTTGTTCATGACCCAAATTTTTCCAAAGGTCTTACTAAAAAACTAGATTTAATAGTATCTCTTAACCCAACCACTAACAACTTAAATTATCATGTTGTTAGTATTGATGATGGCACTGGTGTAAATACCACTTTAAACTTCAATAGCACAAACTTAATAACATCTGTCAATAAAATAGAAGATTTACTTTTTTTTACAGATAATGTAAATCCACCTAGAGTCATCAACGTACAAACTAATTACCCAAACCCTGAATTCAATCAAGATTTAATTACAGCTGAAGAGTTACTTGTCATTAAAAAACCACCTACAGCATCACCACAACTTTCTTTTAAATTTAAAACAAATCCGTTAGGTGATGATTTTTTATCTGATAGATTTATATGTTTTGCTTACAGGTATCAATATGCTAACGGAGAATTTTCTGCAACTTCACAGTGGACGCAACCTGCTTTTGACCCTGGCATATATGATTATAACTTTTCTACAAACACTAACGAGGGGATGATTAACACTATAAGTGGTGTTGATATCGTTTTTAATAGTGGTAGTCCACTTGTAAAAGCTATTCAGCTATTATATAAAGAAAACGTAAGTAATGTAATAAAAATTATAGATAAGTTAGATAAGAATTTATTAGGTTATGCAGACAACACAGATTATAGTTTTGCATTTAACAACAGTAAAATATTTACTGTCTTGCCCGAATCAGAGCTATTAAGGTTATATGACAATGTACCTTTACGTGCTGTAGCTCAAACTATAATGGGCAATCGTTTGGTTTATGGAAATTACTATGAGGGCTACGATCTAAAAGATTTATATAATAACCCTGTACAACAACAATATACCGCTCAGTTAGTTGAAACTGAAATCACAAATATAAACCTTGAAACTTCAACTATTGCAGGCACTTATACTTATGGTGCTTCGAAAACAATAGCAAACTCTGTTTTGCAAGTAGAGCTAGGTGCACTTAATCAATTCACACAATTGATTGCGGGGGTATCTTTAAACTTTACATTTGTTTTTGAACACTCAGAATATGATCCAACAGCGAGTCAACCAACAACAACTACACAAAACGTTGAACTTCAGTTTTCTTACACACTTCCTAGAGACTATACATCTGTATTTGACTTAGTAGCTGATAGTGAATTTCAAGAAGCAATAGGGACAAGCGGAAACATAAAGCCTGTTTATGATGCAGCGGGTGCTAATTCTTGTACTGGATTTACATTGACAGATAACTTTAATTGTTTAGTGCCAACAACACAAACAACAAGCACAGGTACAGTTACTAAGTATGCAAGTGGGATAACCTCAAGCACTACAGCTGCAGGTGAACCTATTGCAATTGTTGGTAATGTACCCGCTTCAACAGCGATTAAGTTGCAACTACCTGCAATGAGATACGTTACAGATCCTGCGAGTCCAACAGGTGGGTTTTATGAATATTATAAAATTGTTTCATCTGAAGCTACTTACAGTTCGGTAAGTACACCAAAAAGCTTACATAGTAACAGAGGATATGAAGTTGGTATAGTTTATATGGATGAATTTTTAAGATCCTCAACTGCACTTACAAGCACTAATAATACAGTGTATATACCATGTAGAAACTCTAGACAACAGAATGAAATACAAGTAACGATACCATGGGGGCAACGTGCACCGTTTTGGGCAAAATTTTATAAGTTTTGTATCAAGCCCGATAAAGGAACTTATGAAACTATATACGCTGAAACATATTTCAAAGACCCAAATAGCAATTCTGTATACTTTTTGTTGGAAGGCGAAAATGCTGCGAAAGTAGAATCAGGTCAAAGGTTAGTAGTTAAAAGAGATAGTGGTGGAGCAGTTGAACAATGTGTAGTTGCTACTGTAATAGAAAAGGCAAGTCAAGAGGCTAACTTTCTACAAATAGAAAACCCATTTAATACGGGCACAGACCCTACCGCAGAGGGATATTATTTACCTATTCCATCTGGTGCATATGCTGAAATAGTGCCCTCAGGATTTAATATATCTGTAGATCAATCGGTAGGACAAAACTTTGTAGCTTACCCAGCGGTGCGTACTACTTTTCCCGCCAACAACACTACACGAGGTTATCCTGTTGGTAGAGCGAGAGTAAACATCTTGAATCCAAACCCCGATTTTGCTACGGTAACACCGACTGAATATAAATATAAGGACTATACTATACCTGTAAATAGTAAAATTAATATACGAATATTTCAAAACAGGGAAGGGGGTAATAGAAAAAATGGCAAAGGTTGCGAGTTTCGTAGAAACTTGTATGAATCTCCTGATTTATTTGCGAGTCAGAATTACAACGATTTTAAAGATTGGTTTGATGGTGATAATATAGCTAATAAAATAATATCAAATAGTGTGCCTGAAGTTGGTGGAGGTGGTACAGTAAATAATGTTTACAATAATACAATTCTAACAGGCGCAGCGACTGAACCTGAAGAACAGATAAGACGATCAAATCAAAATCCATATATTAATGTTGCTGTAGATACAAATTATTATCAATTTTATAGATCTGATCCTTCGTTAGGTGGTGATAATTCATTTTGGTTTCTTGCCACAGGAACTCTTAGTTGCAAAAGTGCTTTAGGTATTGGAGGTCAATCCTCGAATGTTGAAATAGAAATTACAGTAGAAAGAGCAAATCAAGCGGGTGTTGTTGTTTTTGAAACTGAACCTTCGGATGCTGCACCTGATATATGGTTTGAAAATGAATTGTCTTTTCCAATTAATGACAATGGTGAACATCAAGGTAACTTACAAAACCAAAACATACAAACACAAACCCCTGCTATAATAGAAACAAACTTTTTTGATTGTTTTTCTTTTGGTAATGGAGTGGAAAGCTATAGAGTTAGAGACTCAATAAAAGGTGAGCAATTTACTTATGGTAATAGAGTAACAACAACCGCAGGACAAGACTATAAAGAGGTGCATAGATTTGCTGACCTTACTTACAGTGGTGTTTTTAATGACGAAACAAATGTCAACAAGTTAAACGAATTTAATTTAGGTTTATTAAATTTTAAAAATTTGGAAGAGGCTTTTGCTTCTGTACAAAAACTTTTTGCTCGGGAAACTGATATATTAGTTCTGCAAGAAGATAGAATTTCATATGTATTAGCAGGTAAAGATTTATTGTCAGACGCAGGTGGAGGTGGTGCATTGACATCTGTACCTCAAGTATTAGGGCAACAAATAGCTAGACTTGAAGAGTATGGTATAAGTAGAAACCCTGAAAGTTTCGCAGTATTTGGACCAGATAAATTTTTTACAGACGAGCAAAGGGGTGCAGTTCTACAACTTAAAGGAGGTGCATACAATAATGAATCACTAACGGTTATATCAGAGTTTGGTATGCGACCGTACTTTAGAGATCTATTTCACAGTACATATGATCAACAAAAAATTGGAGGGTTTGACCCATACATGAATGAATATGTTTTATCATCTAACGGAAATAAACTACCGTTTGTAGGTGATTGTGATTTTTGCGGCACGAGCAGAGACATACAACTTCAACCAAATGTATCTTTTACATATTGTGTTAACGTAACCCAAGAGGTTGGTACTGTAAATATTGACTATGTTTTGCCAAGTGGTGGGAACAACAATATAGTTACGGAAGACGGTACAGGTACTAGTAATGAAATATTAACAACCGAAACAAATTCTACCGCTTCAAGTGGCGGAAATATTGTAACCGAAGACGCTACCTCAAATAATAATTATACCATTACAGCACTTTACAACGGTAATTCATTTACTACAGGCCCCGTTAGTATTAGTGGTACATTACAAATTGACAAAAATTCTGTTTATGCGGACATAATAGCAATTACCGTTTCATCAGATGCAATAACAACTGATGCCATTGAAATAACAACTTTTTGTCCTGAGCCAGATCAAATTACCATATTCCAAGTTTCAATAACAAGCAATCAAGATCGAGGTAAATTCATACATAATGAATATAGATGGACAGATGGTTTATTTATATCTCCTTTACATTCAGAGCTCGTGGAATTTGCTTCAGGCACTCAATATCCATTGTTATCACAGTTTACAGAACTTACAGGATCGCAAGGCGCAGGAGTCATTCCAGATGACGGAGCAGAGATTACTATAATTAGCAACAAGTTAGACTTTGATGATTTTGAGTTTGACGCATCCAAAAACAACTTTAGATATTTAAGGACAAGTACATTCTATGGTAAAACTTTAACTGATTTGTCAGCTCTTCTAGCTGCTTCAGCTACAGCAACACCTATTAGCACAAGATTTGATCCACAATTTTCAGCACAATTTAATATGCCTGCAGGCACATCGGCAGATAAAAACTTGTACTTAATATGGGATTATAGAAAATCTACACAAGTTCAGTTATGCTATTCAAATATAGATGCCACAGATGCATGTTGTACATGTGCAGTAGAACCGACCCCAACATCGACTTTAACTCCAACACCAACTCCAACTATATGTCATCAATATACATTGGAAGTTCCTGCTGCATGTGAGTCTGTTTCCGTAAAAGCGACTGCAACAAACACTTCATCTGTAAACTTTACTAAGTGTGCGGGTGGCGCAGGTTTCAATTATATATTACAACCTAATGAGGAGGTTGAGGTTTATGCACAAACGGGTACTGTTACAGCAACTAATGGGGCTACTCTTACTGTTGTAGGGCAAAATGGGGGTGATGTAGGGACTTTCTGGTGGTTAGGGTGTGACGGTACACCAACACAAGAAACCGTTCATCCTGGCACAGCAAATGCAATCACAAGGTGTGCTATAAACGTACCGCAACAACCTGTCGGTCAAGGTGGAACAATTACACAAACAGGATTATGTACAGTATTCTTTTATAGAGCTCAAGTTTGTAACTCAGCTTCTACTGTATTTTTACAAGGACAAACAACGCTTGGACAATTCAGCATAGGTGATGTCGTACAATTTACTCCTATAAATCAAGATCTTATAAATACAGGACAACCGACAGAAACAAACTGTGCAACTATAGATAGAGTAGGTGTGGGTAATGGACAGGATGGTGTAATTAATTTACAAGCCTCAGCTTGTGGTGATACAACTAATTGTCCACAAACAATACCTGTTTACAAATGGGTGTTTAGTAGCAATTCACCTGGTGCGGGCTCTGCCACTCCTATACCGTGTACAGATAGCACATTCTGCGCAACTTTTGTTTACACTACTGCATCTAGTTTATCAACAACATTCCCAGGGGTCACTAGATTTTATTTGGATATAAATCTTAATGTACCGTTCCAAGGACAAAACAATTACTTTGGTGTGGCTGCCCCTGCTGCGGGACAGACTCAAGCAAATCCACAATTTAAACAAGGTGTTTTGAGGATGGATGATTCAGGATTTTCAACGGAACTTCAAATATGTTAACTTTGTAATTATGGGAGCTGCAGCGGTATTTTACATAGACGGACCTAGTTTTGAAGAAGCTACAACAGTATTTTCAGATGCAGCCTTAACAACTTGCGCTCCAAATGGTTTTTACCAAATAGGTGGTATTGTTAGAGAGCAAGTGGATTGTGTTGCAGGTTTAGGTGGTAGACTATTACCACAAACAGCTTGTCCATCTTGTGGTGCACCGCCTACTACTGCACCTCCTGTCACAACACCACCCGCCACAACTTCACCTCCTATAACTCAACCACCTCCTGTTACGTTGTATTATAAACTATTGTCTTGTCCAACCACTCAAGGTAGCACATTAAAATATACGGCTACACCGCCTGATACTTCACAGTTTAACCAAAGATATCAAGACAGTCAACAAGACCCACCTATATTTTATATTTATGATAATAGTGCAGGTAACCCAACGCCACCTGCAGGGACTATAAGTAACGAAATACAAATAGTCCCTACACAATTTGGTTGCCCACCGCCTGCTGTTCAATATAATTACTATAATGCAGTAGAGTGTAATAATGTAACGGCAGTTGTCATAAGGTCAGCGATCAATACCACGTTAAACTCTAGTGAAGTTGTTAGAACAGTTGGCTCTTCTGTCTGTTACTCCATTCAAACAGTTGCGGCTGAAACTACAAACTTTTTGGAATACGATAGTAGTATACCACCTTTCGCTAATTGTGATGCATGTGACCCACCAGTCCAAGATCCTAATGGTTTTATAATATCACAAAGTGGTCAATCAGATAGTGAGGTACAGCAAGATGCAAATAACCCAAGAACAGAGGGACAAAAAGTATTGACTAATATAAACAGTAATTGTTGGACACTCGGCACACCTATTATTACTAGTACAGGTAATACTATTACAGGCGATTGTCCACCTGTATCGCCATGTACTTTATTTATTGTTCAAGGTGGAGGATCGGGTGGTACAATAAGTTATACTGACTGCGATGGCACAAATTTTAACAGCCAAGCAATTGGTATAAATGAAGAAACAGCCAGATGTGTGGTAACAGGATCTATTACCGCAACAGGTACAGTAACTTTGGACGAACAATCTCCTTGCGACGGAACACCAAGCGCACCTTCGGATCCATACGATTATTACAATCTACGAAAATGCGATGGTACAGGTTCCACAATTGTAGCACGTTACAACGGTGCTGCAATTAGTAATGGTCAATCAGTAAAAATAGGTGGAATTTGCTATCAAGTAATAAGCACATCCACTGACTCATCTACAACTACCGATATAGTAGGTAATCAAATATACACTAACTGTTCTACTTGTGATCCATGCGCAGGTGTGACTACGTTATCTTTGAGTTATAACCCTAATAATAACTGTACAACTAGTGGCAGTGTTAATGTTAGAGCAAACGGTACAACACTGTTGTCAGCAAGTCAAATATATAACCCAACAGGTGCGTGCGATAGTACAAACTTTGCAGCCATAGGTTGGTATACACAAATCACTGCATCAGGATCAAGTTCTAAATTTTGGAATGGTGCTGCATTTACGCAAACCATAAGCCCATGTCCGACTGCACCAACAGAAGTAACGGCAACTTTAGGAAATGTTATCAACGAAATAGTAGGCCCAACAGAAGGATATACTATAAGTGGAGACGTTGCAGGAGATACTAGAAAGGGTGCATATGGAGCTTCTACTCCATTTACATTCAACACCACTGTTTCTGCGAATCAAGGCTTTTCGTTTACGACACCTGCTAATGTTACTAACTTTAGCGGTACACTTACGACGTCTGATGTAACGGGCAACACAACTATAACAGGTACCGTAGCTGAGGACAGACCAGCTAACTTCTATCAAATAAGACAGTGTGGTACTAACACTTTATTTAATATTGAATCTGGAACTCCGTTTTCAACAAACACAGTGGTAGTGTTTAGATTTGATGGTGGGTCAGGGTTTCCATGCGGAACTATAATTGGCAATGCACCAATAGGTGCAACTGTTGCTGGAAGTGTAATGTATCAAGTACCAAGCTGTAATAGTCCGCAATGTACACAAGGCGGTTCTTTTCCTTTCAGCACTTTCTAAAATATTACTACCTTAGTAATTAATTTAATCAAATGGAATCTATATTTATTCAAATTCCTAGTTACAGGGATCCTGAATTATTGCCTACGATCAAAGATATATTAGCGACAGCAATACACCCCGAAAGACTTACATTTGGTATTTGTCATCAATTTCATCCAGATGATACATGGGACAATTTAGAAGAATACAAAGATGATCCACGGTTTCGTATAATATCTGTACCATGGGATGAGTCACGTGGATTGTGTTGGGCGAGACACCTTATACAAAAATTATGGAAAGGAGAAAAATGGACACTTCAACTTGATTCACATCATAGAATGCTACACGGTTGGGATCAAGCTTTGATATATATGGCTAATCAAACAGAGGTTTCCAAACCTATGTTAACAACTTATTGTGGAATGTATAATCCAAAGACTAACGAAAAGATATGTGAGGCTCCATATAAAATGTTACCTGTAAAATTTACGAGCGCAGGTACAATAGTTTTTACACCTAGCGAAATAGAAAGGTGGCAAAGTTTGTCTAAGCCTATACCAGGTAGATTTGTTTCTGGGCATTTTTATTTTACGTTAGGTATTCATTGTAAAGAATATCTTTATGATCCAAATTTATATTTTCAAGGCGATGAGATATCGCTTTCTGTTAGATCATATTCTTTAGGTTACGATATATTTCATCCTCACAGAACTGTTGTTTGGCATGAATATACTAGAGATGGCAGAACAAAACATTGGGATGATTTTAAAAATGAATCAACAAATAAATTGAATACAACATGGTATAAAATAGATGAAGCATCAAAGAGTAGGTTGCGTCAGTTATTAGGAATGGAAGATAATGGATATACTTTATACCCTCACGATATTGGAAGGATTAGAACTCTTAAAGAATATGAAGACTATGCGGGTGTTGATTTTAAATTAAGAAGACTTCATTTAGATGCGAAAGATGGCAAGATACCACCAACTGTGTTGTCACGAGATGATAATTGGAGAACTGTGTCACAAACATTGTACAAGGGCACTGTAGATTGGAGTAAAGAATATCCTAATATACAAAAGTCTCTTGGTTGCACATGCAATATATCTTTTATAATGGTTGCAATCGAAGATGAAACAGGGCGAACTTTATATCGAGAGGACTTAAATAAAAGCGAGTATAAAAATGGTGCGCTTACTACACTAGCCTACGAGTTTGAATCTACTGAGACACCTGTTAAATCTATTGTATGGACATATACAACCAAAAATGAATGGGTGCATAAAATAGAGAAACAAATAATTTCTTAATTTAGTACAAGATATGGCACACGAAAACTTAAATTTTACAGACCTTACACTTACCTTTAGTGAAAACTCACAAGGTTGGCCTTCTTTTTATTCATATATACCTGAGCAAATGATAGGCATGAATAACTTTTTTTACAGTTTCAAAGGAGGCAACATATATCAACACAACACTAATGCAGTGCGTAATAATTATTACAACGTGCAATACCTGTCTCAAATAAAAAGTGTATTTAATGAGCTACCACTTGAAAACAAAGTGTTCAAAACTCTGAATATCGAAGGTGAAAACTCATGGACAACAACTTTTGAAACTGATTTACCTAATACAGGTCTAGTGAATGATGATTGGTTTGTAAAAAAGGAAGGTGATTGGTTTGCTTACATAAGATCTACAGGCACTGATCCTGCAAACGTTACTGAGTATCTTCAAAGATCAATGAATGGTATTGCTCAAAGCACAAGTGTTACAGGTACAAGCACAATACCAATAATAAACTTTGCAAATAGTGTTGAAATAGGTAATATAATCGCCATAGGGGATATGATATATCACGCTATACCCCCTTACACCACGCCAACACTTGCAGGCAAAATTACAAACATAGAGGTTGACATACCAAACAATATAAATAGAATTACACTAGACGCAACAATAACAGGGGCAACAGCACCATCCACGCAGACGGGTTTTATATTATATATCAAAAATCAAACAGTAGAATCTCATGGTTTACTTGGACACTATATGGTTTTCACTATGCAGAATAACAAGACAACTTCAACAGAATTGTTTGCTGTTGAAACTGAGGTCTCGAAAAGCTTTCCATAAAATTAGTATCTTTGTCAGTAAATGAATTAACCGTACGAAACCTAAACGAACTTGACTACGAAAAGTATTTAGTTAAGTGGTGGAAAGATTGGAAATGGGTTGCGCCCGTGAAAGATTTTCTGCCTGACTCTGGTAAGGGTGGTATAATGGTTTTGGATAAAGATACCCCTGTTTGTGCAGGATATATATATATGACAAATTCTAAAGTAGCTTGGGTGGATTGGATTATATCAGATCGTCATTATAAAAAGAAACCGCAAAGGAAACAAGCTATTTTTTTACTTATAGAAACTTTAACCAAGATGTGTCGTAATTTAGGTTTTGTTTTTTGTTATGCGTTAATTAAAAATAAAAACCTAATGGCAACATATACGGAACTTGGTTATAATGAAGCCGATTCGTACAATAAAGAAATGATAAAAAAATTATAATATGGCAGCAGCAACAGCAATCGTAGGTACAGCTTTATCTGCAGCAAGCACAGGATTAAGTTTTGCGCAATACTCTAAGCAAAACAAAGCACAAAAAGAGGCCGAAGCTGCGGCTGAAAAAGCAATGAAAGATGCACGTGCAAAATTAGAGGAGAACGTTTTCAAAGGGTTAGATATAAATCTTAAATCTTTTGAAAGAGAAAGAGATGCATTAGCGGGAGTAGGTGCTCAACTTGTAACAGCAGGTCAAGAAGCTGAGCGGGGAGCGGCAGCTACAGCTGGAAGAGTAGCTATGGCAGCTACACAACAAGCGCAAAACATTCAAGATAGGGAGATAGATGCTTTAGAAAATTTAGAAAGATTGATTGCGGCTGAAGAATCTGCTTTACAAAAGGCAAGAGTGGATTTAGATTTAGGAGAAGTACAAGGAGCTCAACTCGCCGCACGAGATGCAGAGCGTAATAAAAACCTTGCTCTTGCTTCAGGTGTTCAGTCTCTCGCTCAACTTGGTCAAGGTATTATGGGAACGGATCCTTATAGTGATAGCCCCGAAAGAAAAAACAAACGTCTAGAGAATCGTACTACACGTCAAAATAATAGAGCAACACGAGTGGCACAGGGTGAAACATCTATGGCGGGTGATACACTCCGTGATGCTTTTGGTGCATTGAAATCTGTAGGTGGTACACTTTTAAGCCCTTTGTTAAATGTGTTTGGCGTAAGTGGTGGTGGAAACGTTGGTGGTGCACAAATTTAATATTTAATAAATGGCTACATTTTATAAATATGCTGAACGGGAGAAAACCAATCAGATAGATTGGAATAAAATATCTTCTGATATAAACAAAAACATGGCTGCCATCGAAGAGGCTAAAGCCTCAAGACGAGCGGCAGATCAGAAGGCACTGAATGATTCGTTAACAAGGTTAATGGAGAAACCTGTTGGTGAAGACTTAGCAGAAAATCAACGTATAGCTAACTACACTCAACAAGCCGAAGAAGTTTTACTAAATGATTTGAGGGCGTTGAAGCGTGGGGATATAAGCCGTAGAGATTATAATCTAAAATACAACAATGTAAAGATGGGAACCGAAAGAGCTTTTAGTTTATCTAAACAGTATCAAGACTCTTATCAAATGCATGTGGATAGAATTAAAGCTGATGAGGCAAGCGGTATTGAAGGAGGTTTACTAGGTTTAGCTGAACAGTACGGACTTGCTTCTGGATCACAATATTATATAAACCCTATCAATGGTGATGTTAGTTTGGCTCTAACCACAGGCGAAGGAAAAGAAGGGGATATAAAAATAGGTGACAGCCAATTCGATTTAATGGGACTAAGCACCGCTCAAAATATTATTTTTCAAAAAATAGACAAATACAAAACTCAAGACCAAGTAGCAAAATTAACAGAAAATTTAAAAACTGAAGCCCTAGATGTCCTAGATGGACTAGCTCCAGATGGTACAAGTTTGAAAGGCTACATAACAACAGAAAAAGGTTTTGATGTGCAAGCATTATTTGATGTTGTTGAAGGGAAGCTTGTTCCTAAAAAAGGACAGGAGGATGCAGCTAATGCTTTATTATCACAAATAAACGCAACTTTTGCGGGCGACCCTTTTTCCAAAGCTAGTTTTTTATTTGATACCATTGGTACAATTGACGGTAAAACAGTAGAGATGGTATTTCCAGACGCTCAAGGAAACTTTGTCGATACAGGTAATCACCAAATAAGAATGAAACTTGACAAACAAAGTCGATATGTCCCTGAGATAACAGAAGATCAACAAAAAATTATTGACAAGAACATGGTTGCTCTTGTGAAAAACTCAATAGATAAAGAGTTTAAAATCAAAGCTGATACAAGACTAACCGATGCACAAAGATTTGATATAGGTCAAGTTAACCGAAAACTACAAGAAGAAAAAGATTCACTTAGATTAAGTATGGATACTATGTCTCAAATGTATCGAGGTGGTGATGTAGATTTGGAAGTAGCGACAACTTACTTTAAGGGTATTGAACCAGGGATAAGGAAGGTAGAAAGAAATGATGACGGTTTAATATTAACTGTAGAAGATGATCTAGGTAATATAAGAACAGAAACGGTTAGTTTCTTTGCAAAAGATGCAGAAGGTAATCCTGACAAAACTAAACCTTTATCAGAAAGAGATTTCATACAAGCTGCTTCTAACTTATTATTAGGTAGTGAAAAGACCCAAACAAAAGAGTTTAGACAATTATGGAATCGTAGAGATGATGAGGGTAATTTTATTTATGGCGCCACTACAAGTTCAAAAGGCAAAGCTACCGCAGGCGAGGGAGTATCCCGAACAGGCAGAACAAGATTCAATATATCTACAAACAGATATATTGACACGAAGTTGAAAAGTGGAAAACTTGATTTTGATAAGGGAGTGCCTTTTGGTAAACAAGATAATGATTTAGCTAAAGAATTAGAAGCAGAGTTTACTGACCTAGGTTTAAAAGCAGAAGCCACTGGAGGATTGAGCAATGAAGTATTTGTTACTGTACCTGGTGTAGAAGAAACGGTGATTATAGATGCTAACAATTACACCCCTTCAGGTGTAAGGAAGGAAAAAGATAAATTAAAAAAATTCTTATTAGTAGCGATTAAAAAATTAGGGCTTGAAGAAAAATTAAATTTAGAACCAGACCCTCTAACAGGTAGGACATCTCAATATAATAAATAATATGAACGAACAAGCTTTACAAGACGCATATGAGTTGTTTACTGCTGAAGGCTATGAGGGTAGTTTGCAAGATTTTGTAAATCTAATTAACAGCAATCCTAATGCTTTACAGGACTCTTATGATCTTTTTAAAGAAGAAGGTTATACCAAACCTATTGAAGATTACCAAGTTCTTGTAGGCGTAAAAAAAAAAGACGGTGGGGCATCTACTTCAGAGGTTGGTTTATTGGAGCCACCAACTGTTCCACAGGTCTCTTCGACAGAGCAACCCGAAAGTGAGCAACAGTTTTTAAAGACAGACGCAGAGGGTGAGGTTGACTATTT
>TARA_R100000329_G_scaffold27615_1_pt1 | contig 16425 bp, 9 predicted proteins | sample TARA_R100000329 | Tara Oceans TARA_R100000329 (sample SAMEA2620783) | marine metagenome | biome: marine biome (ENVO:00000447); feature: surface water layer (ENVO:00002042); material: "saline water (ENVO:00002010), including plankton (ENVO:xxxxxxxx)" | depth 5 m | reverse complement strand
AATGAGCAAGGGTATCGCATGGGCAAAGTGGTTGGCATAATATGGACATCAGAATACCACTAGTAGATGAGGAAGGTAACACCATACCTAATGCCCTCAAAGAAGTAATAGCACTTCCAGAAAGAGCATTGGACCGTAGTGCCTTAGAACTACTAGAGGGAAACACAAGAAACAGAATTTTTGAGTTAATGGTAGGATACATTCTACATGATTTGGCTCAAAACCCAACAAACACCATGAAAAAAGCCAAGAAATCAATGCGAGGAATTACCTTTAACCATAAGTTTACAGAAATGAATACGGAAAAATACAAGTTTTCCAATGATGCTTGGCGTAGGGCTTTATTGAATTTTCAAAATAAGATAGAAAATATGACACTTTATTCTGATGATGGCGGAGAGAATGTCTTGCTCAAGAAATTTAAAGTCGTGCGAGATGGAGAAGAGTTTGAGCAAAGAAAACAACAGTTTCAGATTAACGTAGAAGATGGAGATAAGTTCTATCTAAGGTCAAAAATGAATATAACATCATCTGATTCTGGTGTGCCCTCATTAGACAACATGTCCATAAAGGAACTGATTGAAAACAGAAGCGAATTAGTTGGCTATAGTTATGATAGAGGAACAATGAGACTACCTTATGGACCTCAAGTAGAGAAACCAGCATTGAGCAGGGAAGACGAAGAGTCAAGACAAGTAGAAATGATGAACTTCTTTATGACTGAAAGTCCTCTCATAGATGAGGATATTCTCAGACAATCCATTAGTGTGACTAGAAAAGGTAACAGTAATGCTCCTACTATGGTTGTTACTGTTAATTCATACGAGTATTGGAACAAGATGTTTGAGAAATATGGTTTTGGTAAACTCAAGGATTTAAAGTCAACTACAGTTACAGATAAAGAGACAAATGAAAAGACAAGAAGAATTAGAAGAACCAAAATAGAAGGAAAACCCAGACTACAGTATGTAGCGTCAAATGAACAAAATGAAGATGGAACTCCTAAAAGAAAAATAGAAACCAAAAGAGAGGAATTAATGGCTTATGAAACTCAGAGAATGGAAGACCCTGAATCTGGTTTCTTTGATGTTTACTATGTGCAAAACCCAAAGAAGGGACAGGATGGAAAAGAAAGTTATCGTGGTGCAAAGGCAACAGATTTTACTGTTAGTGACCCTAGAACACACTCACTAACTATTATGGGAGATAAGGCATCAAGTGAGATAAGAACAACTGGACTATTTGCGGAAAGGGAAACATATGATTTGCCAACCGATGAACCAGATTCTAGTTACGATGATTTGAAAAAGATAATTAATTATCTGAACTCATTGAAACAATCTGAAAATTTCAAGGAGGCTTTCATCTCAAATACAATTAGAAAGACAACTGGTGATTTTGGAGAAAGGGATGAGTCCGGTTATATTTTGAGTAAACCAGAACATCACTATGAGATACAAGAATATCTAGTGCCTAAAGATATGACATTAGACTTAGGAGTGTTGATATTTGAGTACTCTTTGAATTATGAAATGAGTCTTGGAAATGTAACTAAAGATTTGACTGACCCATTAACTTTCAAAAATCTTTTCACACAAGGAACTACTTCAAGAACTAAGGTTAGGAGTAAACAAATAAAAGACCAAGAAAAGGTAGAAGCCAATAAGAATAGAGAACTTCTTGAAGATATAACTAGTGATAACGAATCGGTTAATTTCGATAAACCATCAATAAAATTCTACGAATACATGATTGATGAAAAATTTGTAGATGAGACAGAACCGGGAGAAATAGAGGAAAGATTGGAAGAGGCTTCTGATTATCAGTATTCACAAGTATTTGACTCAGATATAGATGAGGAATTAGAGGAAGAACAACGTCAAGTTACTGATATCAATCCTAGTGAATTAGAAGGTGACTATAGGGCTGGTTCTAGAGAATTAGACAACATAATGGAAGAGGGTAAAGAATCTGATAATGCAGAAGATGAGACTACTCCTAGACTTGTTGACATGTCTGATACAGCCTACATTACGGATGAAGTATTTCAAAATTACATACAAGATTATCCAGATGAAGCACCAGAACAGTATGTTAGAAAGATAAAGATAATCAAACAACGATTCTGGAACAGATTCAAGCATCTCTTGGAAACTGCACCATACGAAGCAGACTTTGAACAGACTGGAAGAGTAGTAGCAATAAGAATAGACAAGCAAATCAAACAGGATATTGCCGTAGTAAAGGCAATACCTTCTGGTGAACTACAAAGGGACATAGGTTCTACTTCTAGATTTACCCAACAGAAAACAAAAACTAGAGGGAGAGTAACATTACAACAGAAGAATCAGACCTTGTTATTAACATTGAATAAATCTCTCAAAACCTTAAAATCACTAATAGATAAGATAGGAAACAGAAGAGGTGATTAAGATGGGCAAGGTTAGTTCCCCTAGTGATTTTACAAACATTAACGCAGGAGAATATGATGAGGGTAATGGATACTATACTACCCACACAGATGTCTCAAATCTCTTGCAAATAGCCCAATTTGGCACTAATACAACTCCTACTAAGGCAGAAGTAGGAAAGATAATCAAAAGGGTGGAGGATAAGATAGATGAGAAGACCAAGATGTCTTACAGACCTCTGATTTATCATAATGAAGTACATGATTTCAACTATGGCAGATTGGCTCACTATCCTGTTAGAGAGTGGAAGGATTACGTAGGATTCATCAAATTGCAACATCGAAAGATACAGAAGATATTGAGATTGGAGGCTTGGCAAGGAAACGAATACGTAGATTTAGCAGGTGTGACGGCTAAACTAAAGGTTCCTTCAACAGCAACAACAAGCGATTGGACAATATCATTGACAGTAGGGCTACCTGCCAAGTTAAGGTTTGATTTGAAGAACACATCTTCGGTTCAAGACTTCTACGATGATTATGGTCCTAAGACAACGGCAAGTCAGATTGCTGATTGCATCAATGAAGTGTTTCCTGCAAAGACTGCTAAATTTACAATGGAAAATAGTGCTAAATCTATCATAGCAGTAGACCCATCAAGCGGAAGTACAATTGTAGTCAATGGCAAGAATTACCATGTCTCTGATTTCTTCTATGCGTCTGTAGATACAGAGTATTCTGATACTGTTTGCATTACTTCTCTCTTGCCGGGAGATGACGGAAAGAATAACGTCTTGACCTCTACATTTGGTACGGTGACTGGCTTTGCCACAATAGAGAATCAAGGTAGAAACGAAGACTTCTGGAAACTATCTGATGAGGGTATAGTTCTATTCAGACAAGAATACCCATATCGTAGGAGTCATTCCTTGAAGGTATCCTATGTTGCGGGAGATGCTAGAGTACCCGCTTCTATTCATGATGCCGCAACCAAGTTCGTAGCGGCAGAAGTCATTCGTCATGACGATAACTCCATACTAATCGCTGAGACAGGCTCTAATATTGACTTACGAGCAAAACATGACATATTAATTGAGGAAGCGAATAAGATAATTGATGGTAAGAAGGAGACTATCGTATTCGTGGACTGATATTATGTCAATAGAGGAAGCAAACGCACTAATGACTAAAGCCGCAGATGTTGATACTCTACGAAAAGACATCATTAGAAGAGAAATGGATATGGAAGAATATCTGAAAGAACATGGGTTAGAAAATTACTACCGTACAGATAGTGAGGTAATAGAAAGCGCAGTAAGGCAATCCCTAATCAAATCTAAAGAATTGATGCTAGAAGCCAATAAGAAAATGATACAGTCATTTAAGATGGCAAAGGCTCCAAAAGTAAAGGAGATAAAATAATGGTAGTAATATTGGATGAAGTTACCTTCTTAGTGAGGCTACTCAAGGATAATTGGTCTGCCTCCTCTGTAGCGTTAGCAAATGCTAATCAGATACATGGTGCAGTATCAGTTCCTCAAATCGTTGATGTACGCTCAGTCGAGGCAAATGAAGGAAGGAGAGCAGATGCCGATAGCGGTGCTATAATTGTGATTTACGAAGATAGCAATTCAACCAGTTACCCTACTATTGACTATGCAGTCAGGAATGATACGTTTACCTTCACAGTACACATAAGGGTTCTATATCGTAGGGACTTCGTTAACACGGACGGAAACAAAATTACTGGTAGAACTAGGCTTCAGGATTTGTATAGAATCGTAAGGTATATCATAGAAAACAATTCATTGCGGCCACAGGTAACTACTACAGAAGGTGGAACGACATATAGAGAAAGTGCCGATACGATTAAAATAACTAGTCGAAGTGATGCAAATGACAGAGGAAAGAAACTATTAGGTTATAGGTTATCGGTGGAGATGAAGCGAATGGGTAGGAGTGTGACGTAATGGCAACGACTAACAGTATAATTCAAAATGAGGTGTGGTCGGGTGCAGGTGCTTCTGCCACATTTATTCCAGAAACTAGCATATATTTGGGTAATGATGCAGATTTAGACGGAGCGACATTGACTCCTCACGCAAATTTCACTAACAACTACGTATTAGTACCAGATTTGTATCAGGGTTGTATGATTAGAATTACAGGCTCAAGCAAAACTATGTCTTTCATGGTCAAGTCAAATACTGCTACTGCTTTTACCTTTGATGAGAATGCAGAGGTTGCATTGGGAGAAAACACAGGCAATGCCACTACTGTAACTGCTACATTGGAAGCATACGGCAGTCCCTGTGTCTCAGTAAACCCGACAAACGGTACTTCCTCTCTTCTCTCAGACAATTGGCTAGGTCTAGTCAATAGTTTCACCCCTCCTTCACTTGAAGTTGAGATAGCACAGATGAACTTGGCTCTGGGTGGAACTAGAAACCTCACATACCAATACAAGAAAGGCTCTACTGTTACAGGTGTATCAATGGATATCTCGATGAATCATGGTGCTTGGTTGTATTATGCATTGGGTAGGATTGAATCCATTGACACAACTGATGATGATTTACCCGCAGTTACTGATGGATACACTGGATTTGCCGTACCCGCACATGATACCACTAGAATATACAGAATAGAAGGTAACAAGATATTTCCTCCAGCCCCTAGCACTTGGACTAAGGGAGTCATGAGTGGTGCTTTAGAGGCATACAATGACTTAGAGAAGTTAGACACGGATGAAGGTTCAAGTGCCATGCTATACACCTTTACGGAAAGAAACGATGGAACTCTTCCATCATTTGCAATTGAGGTTAGTTATGAGAAAGAAGATATAGCCGCCGCAAACAGATACACAGGCGGTCTAGATAATACTAGCCCATATGCAGATATCTTCACAAGAATAGTGACGGGTTGTCAAGTCAATACTTTTACCATGAACTTTGAGGAAGGACAGGAACTCAAGTGTTCTCTGGATTTGATGTCCAGAAGATTGTTTGATGTTCCCTCTGGGTATGCACCTAGAAACGGTAAGACGAATGAACTAGAGAAACTATCTAATTTCAGAGATAATGCCACCATGTCTCCAGATAGAAACGTAGAGCCTTATTTCTACTCAGACGGCACAATCACCCTTTACGGACAAACTTGGGCTAAGATAAAGAATGGAAGTCTCACTATCAATAACAACCTAACTGCTCACAGATACATTGGAAACTACAGCAAAGATATGGTTTCTGCACACATTGGTGGACAAAGAACCTATGATTTGAGTTTCACGATGCTTGTAACAGACATGAAAATCTACAACTATCTTAGGCAGGAAGGAGAGCATCTAGGTGCAGACAACAAGATAATACTAAAATTCAGCAAGGATTTGGAGTTTGACTCGGATGCTGACAACACCTTACAAGCAGATGAGAATGTAGGCATTGCTGATGGTGATTTCATAGAGATAGAACTAAGGGACTTCATAACTCAATCAGTAGATTTCCCCTTCCCAGAAGACAAGGGACCAGTAGAACTGAATCTAACACTATCAGCAAGAACATTGCATTCTTGCAAGTACAAGGGAATGTGGGCAATCATAAATCAAGATTATTAGGGAGGGTATTCAAAAAGCACAAGAATACCCATTATTTTCCACCAACATTGTTTGTTTGTTGGTTTTTATGAAGGTGGAAAGAAACATGAAAGTAGTAGAAGATAAGAGTAGGCTATTTGCCAAAAGTGATACCGAATGCCATGAATTGAGGGTTAGCCCTGATTCAGACGATATATTGAAAGTGTGGGTAAAGGAACCCACATGGCTTCAAGTGGAACAAGCACTTGGAACCTTGATGAAAGTTGATGGTAATCAACAACTTGACATCAACATGGATAAAATGTATCGTTATATGATAGAAGAGTTCGTTGAGAAAACAGAACCTTCGTTGTCTCCCATAGAAATGCTGAGATTGAGTCCCTATATTGGGTCACAATTGAAGGAAGTTCTTCCGAATCCCTTTGGTGAGATGATGGAGGCTGATACAAAAAAAGCCAACTAATCCGTAAGGGATTACAAGGCAGACAGACTGATTTGAAAGTAGGTATGCAGATTCTATTGTATACCTACTGTAGAACATTCAACATCAGTCCCAATGAAGCGCGACATACGCCGTTGCCTTTGTTGTTAGACATGTTACTCATACATGGGGAAGCGGAGAAAATGCAAGCGGATGAGTTAGACAATATCAAACGGAGGGTAAAGAGTGGCGGATGAGACAAAAGAAATCTACAACATGGCGGCGGCTAACGAAGCCTTAGCAAGTTCTACTGATAAACTAACATTTTCGTTTAACAAGCAGATTGCAAAAAGCCGTGCTTGGATTATGATGAACAGATTGTTCGTAGGTAGTCCTTTTTGGAAAATATCAAACAAATTGAAGGGAATAAATGATGGTTTTATCATGATGTATGATGCTCAAAAAAGAGCAATAGACAGACAAAAAGAATTAACAAAAGCCTCAGAAGACTTTGTTAAAATATCAAAGAGAATACCAGAAACGGGTCTGTTCAAAAGAGATGGTTCTGCCTTAACGACATTGGAAGAAAAGAAAGCCGCATTAGAAATAATGGAAGGAAAGGAATTTCAGGATAGATTAGCCCTCAATCAACGTTTGAAAAGTGCAGGTGCATCTCTAGGTGGTTTATCTGCAATGGAGGCAACCAAGAAACAATTTGATGACATGATTAAGATACAACAAGACCAATTAGATGCTCAAATAGAAGCATACGTCAAAGAAGAGAAATACAAAGAACAGGGATTTATGGGTAAGATTGCTAGACAATATGATAATATTAAGAAAGCATTTAGAGCATTACCACGTTTCTTGTTCAAAGGATTAATGGTGTTTGGTAAGTTATTATTCGGTTTCGGTTTGCTTATTCTACTGGCTCCATTACTGTTCAAAATCTTACGTTGGGGTGTAGGATATGTACGTAATCTAACACCAGAGCAAAGACAGAAGTTTGCTAATGCTAGAGATAGGATAGTTGAAATTTTAATAGGAGTAAAGGAATTGATGATTGCTATCTTTGAAGGAAAACCAATAGAAGCGTTCAAAATCTACCTCACTAAAGTTCTCGTACCTATAGGAAAAGGAATAATGGCATTACTAAAGGTAGTTGGAGAATTTGCCCTTAAGAAATTTGTAGATTTGAAGGATTACATTGTAAGTGGTGGATTAGCCGAGGATATTGGACAAGCCATAGACAAATATCTAGGAGAAAAATCATCTGGTGTCAAGAAGAACCTGAACAGATTGGATAAATTAGCACAAATGAGTCCTCTTTATGGAGGAATAAGAGCCTATCAAGGAAGTCACTTCTTGCAAAGAATGGCCGCAGGACAGAATACGAATACATTTGCTAGTGGCGGAGTGATGGCAAATTCTGGTATGGCAATAGTTGGTGAAGGTGGACCAGAACTAGTATCATTACCAAGAGGGGCTAGAGTTCATTCTAACTTCGCTAGTAGGGGAATGGGTGGAACTGTCATCAATGTGAATGTAACGGGAAGAGTTGGAGCATCAGACATGGAAATACGAGACATAGCAAACAAGGTTGCAAGGGAAATCAACACTCAGGTCAACAGAACAAGTAGTTCAACTGTGAGGTTTGCATAATGTCACAGGGTTTCAAGGGTCAGAACTTCAAGTGCTTCTTGGAACTAGGTAGAAGAAATGACATAGGAAGCGGTCACGTTAACCGTATCCCCCTATTTGTGGATAACATCAGTATCTCCACATCTAAACTTGTGATAAACGCAGGTGTTCCATTCTCTGGTGCAGTTAGAGGTGAGTCTCTCAACCTCGCTTTCGATGTAGGTCAAGCAGGAAAGAACCTGAGTCTAAGTGGGATGCTGATGGACCAGAGAATATCCAAGCAGAAAGACGCTAATAGCCTGAAGGATAACGTAAGGTTGACTGCATATGAAATGGCACAACTCATACATTCCTACGTAGATTCAAGTACGTTTCAAGATGACCAGAACCTAAACAGATTGATTGTTCTGATTCCTAGTAGGGTAGATGAGAACTTTGCCTACCATAATGGTACTGCTGAGAATGACGACATAGAGTTATTACCATTGATTCCATTTACTTTCAAGAATAGGGGATATGACAACGACTTTGCATCTCTTGGTGCAAACTCAAAATACTTCACACCATTTACGGTAAATGAGTCTGATGAAACAATAGACGGAACCGTAGGATTGACTGGTTTCATACGTTCATTTAGCACTAATATTTCTGGTGCTGAATTTCCTAATGTTAGTTTCAGTCTAGAATTTGAAGAGGCCGTAGTGTTGTCGGACAATTTCTTGGATGGGTGAACATGGTTAGTGCATATGTCGGTAAACCATACAAATTGGTTTTTCCTCTATTGTGTAAAGGCTACTTGAATATCAACTATGATGAACCTGTTACTGTGGGTAGTGATAATAGCACTAGTGCCGCTAGTGCGAGGTTAAGACCACTATGGGCGCATAAAGATACATTTACCTTAGAAGCCCTAATTACTCCTTATGACGTAAATGGCATAGGAAGCCGTACTGCGGGTAGGCACGGCATTCTAGATTCGACCAAGACTCCACCATACCCTAACGATACCCTATCCAATAGGAATACTACTTACGAAAGTGTGGGCTATCTAGGTGAAGGTGCATCTGCGGCATATTTGACTCACAAACTAATGCTGTTTCACAACACCAACCTAAAGTTATACTTGCAAAACACGACTAGCAGTTCCTACAATCAACCCGCAGAATACAAGATAGTAGCAGAGGTTACTTCTGGTGGTGTCACAAAGACAATACAATCTGATACTGTCATTAAACCAGTAAACACACTACGAAACTACTATGATTCCTCTGCGTATTATGACATAGCAAGCACTTCTTACCAAAGGGTATCTGCTAGTGCTACAGGTAGCAATCCACAAGGAACTATAACAATAAGTAACTACAATAATCTTCCTGTAGATGTTAAGGCTACTGGACAAATAGTGGTTAGTGGAACACCAACTCACTACGTTTCTCCTGTTCAAGCAACTTCTACAATAACCATAGCAGGTCAAGCCAATTTCAAGACTGATGTTTTTCCGGCAGGAAGCACAAGTGGTTACATTAAATTTGGAGTTGTTCCTGATTCTGCTACAGATAGTGATACTACCGAATTTATACAGATAACAAAAGAAGATGGTGGAGAAGTAACAAAATGGTTTGCAGTAGATGGGGCAACAAATGGAGCCGCATTGACAGGAGGCAGTTGGCCCACAGGTGCAAGAGCATACACAAGGTCAACAAATGCAGAGCAGATAGCAACCAATCTAGCGGCGGCGATAAACGCATACGATGCAGGATGGGCTGGTTCTGTATCTGCCGGAGCAGACCCAACAGATGCAACAGCAAATCCTCCATCTAGTTCAGTTCTATTTACTGGTGGTATAGTGGGTTCTGCACCCAATAGAAAAGGAGCAGACGGTGACATTACACTAGGAAGTGGTTTACCAAACCAAATAACTAGAGTTCAGATTGGTGGTGGAGCAAACGAATTGATTCAGGGTGAAACCACAGGGCATACTGCTGATTCTAACATCAATTACATCACAATCACAGATAGTGCAGGAAACGCTCGCAATTACTTTCCTTCACATGATAATACGAATCAAGCAACTGCGTCTACAGGAACTAGAACTTTGGATGATAGCAGTACGGTTTCTGTGAGATATTTCAGATGGGCTTCCGGTGGTAGTAACAACGATGCGGCGGCGGCATTGACATCAGCAATAAACGCAAATAGTGGTCATGGTTCTACCATTACTGCAACTAGAGTTAACAATGTAATTACGCTAACCCATGATTTGACAGGAACTGCTGGCAATAGCGCAACTCTAGCAAAGACGAATACTGCTGATAGCGTTGCTACCATTTCTGGTAGTAATTTTACCGGAGGAACAAATCAAGCCAACCAAACAAATACTCCATACATTGAGTTGACTGATGCGGCAGGTTCTGCGGTTACAAAGAAGTATGTTCCTGTGGCAAATGGAGATGCTATTGCTACTTCTACTACTCAAACAATAGGGTCTGTTTCAGGGGCTGTAGCCTTCCAAGTAGGAGCAGATGCTACTGCTACTGCCGCCAACCTAGAAACTGCCATAGAACACGCTAATGGGCATAATGGAAGCATACTTGTAAGTAATTCATCAGGAACATTGACTCTAACACAAAACATTGCCGGAACTGCCGGAAATACTAGCATAAATCAAAACAATTTAGCCAATGTCGCTGATACTGATTTCAGCAACGGTGCTACTCCAGATGCTTATATTTCAATTACAGATTCACAGGGTACTTTGAGAAAATACAAAGCAGATACAACGAGAGCAAACGGAACATCAGGAAATGGCTATGTCTATTTTAAGAGAGAAACCGATAACAACACTACTACGGCAAATCTAGAAGTCGCAATAGATAGCACTAATGGACATAATGGCACAATAATAACAACTGATTCTAGCAATGTTTTGACTTGTAAGTTAAATGTACCCTCTATGGGTAGTGCGGCCATATCACTAGCAGGAATAAGTTCTGGAGCCTCAGTCAGCAACTTCTCAGCAACAAATAACAATGACATAGAGGTATCTTCAGGAGAAGCCTCAGAGATAGGAAAGGGAAACAAGATATACGATTCTTCCTCCACATTGATTGGAACAGTTTCTAGTGTATCTGGTACTACTATTACTCTAACAGATACACCTGCAACTAACATTACATCTACAATATACACCGACCATCTAAAGGAAGCATTTTACTTAGAGGACATGTATAAAATATGCTTAGTTTATCATAAAAACGGAAGTATAGAACTGTGGATGAATAATGAACTGCTAGTCAAGGAATCTCATACATTGACGACATGGCAATTAGATGCTAGTGATTGTCAAATAGGTAGAGGTGCTTCTAATGCTGAACAGTTCTTCGGTGAGATATATGAGATTTCAATGACCAAGAACAAGATACCCACTACAACATTGAAGACTCTTTCTCCAAGTTATAGTGACATTCTTTTTTATTACAAATTTGAGGGTTGAATATGGGTACACAAGAGAACTTTGGACGAGTTATTTTTCCTTTGAATTCAGGTATACATGAAGACATCATAGTAGATGGAAGCACATATGATTATGATAGTCACACCGCACATGAAAGTAAAGCATACACTAGTGTCTCTGTCAATCCTACTTTTGTGCAAAATAATCTAAAGTACGAAAATAACATACAACACAATCAGACAGGACATGATGTTCTAAAAAATTCTGCTAACTTTATGGAAATCAGAAATACTTCTAGGGCTATATCAATATCAAACGATGCAACAGATAGAATAGGAAATAGAATTCTACCTACTAACGAAAACCTAGCAAGTTATGCGAATTGTAATGAAGAAACTCCTGCTTTTAAAATAAAAGTAATGGATTCAGAGATATCAACAACAAACAGTGAGACAAATAGGAGATTGATATATTCAACTAGCAATTATCCAAATAGTGATGAGATAGGATTAGATGTTGAAAACTATGATTATTTTATTCTCATTAACCCACAGATAGTTGAAGCAGGTAATGATAAAGTTAGACCACACTTTGCTAAAGTAACAAGAATAACCACATTTGATACATTTGGAGATGGATTAGAATTCAGCCCATCATATCCCACAGCCATACCAAAGAACACTAAATTTGAGATATACAAGGGTCCAGCAAAAACAGATACAAGTGTCGTTGCTGTTAGTTATGGGCTGAGAGGGGATACTAGTGCTACTACACCTAAATACGATAGAGTGAACATTTGTAGTCTGCCTACTTGGTATTTCTATAATGATAGACTGGATGAGAAGAATCAATTGGATTACATGACCAAATACAACGCCACTCACTTGAGATGGTGGGAAAACACCACTACTACCATTACAGATATAGTTGGAACTCTTGCTCAATATGAAGCAGGTAGCACAAGCAAGTATTATCAATTATCACAGGCTAATTGGGAAAAGTTAGTTGAAGGACAATCGCTATGGAGTAATGTAGATGGAAGTCTTTTAGGAACTATAAAAGAAAAATACACTAGTGGTTCAGATTACAGATTTTTCCTTGATTTTGCTAGACAAACCATCAATTCCTTTTCTGGAACTCAAACCAACAAAGTAGGAAAGACTTGTACTAACGTGGTGTTTAGAACTCAGGGTAGATTTAACGATACGATTCAAAATTTAGGTAGTGACAGGTTAGATGCAGTACTTGTAGACACTAACAAAACGGATGACTATGAAATAACAGATGCACATAAATGGAATACTTGTTTTCCTAGAATGCATAGACATACTAGCAATTTAATTAGCGATACTTCTGATAGTCTAGATGGAAATCTAACTGGCCCTGCTAAATATATTACATTTGAAAAGGCTGATTTCAAGAACAATAAGTTACCATTGATGCAAAGTGCTAATATAAACAGCCCTAGAAACAAAATGAGTCAATTAGCGTCATTTTCTATGTTAGATTCTAGTGGTTTAGCACACTTGAAAGTAAAAGAAGAAGACAGATTACTTGTTCAGAGAAACATATACAATTCTAGTATGAAATATTATCCTGTAGAGGGTAAAGCAAGTAGTGTTACTGGAACTGCGGATAACATAGAGATGAAGGAAATCAGTAAGGAATTTGACCTGAGACATAAATTAAGTGCTGATGATATAATTGAAGTTGATGGTTATCTATACGTTGTTCATACTGTATATGCTCAATCCGGTGGCACTCAAAAAATAAAAGTTAAGGATTCCAAGTTAAAATCAGCAACAACTTGGAGTGGCAGTTCTAATGTTCATTCAATAAGTCAGAAGACACTTTTTGTTCCACCATACACAGGTGTCTTGAATTATGATTTAGTTTCAGATACTGAAATAGACTACACTACGGATAGAATTACGATAGATGGGGTTACTATTGATAAGAACAATGCAAAACTAAACGATGCTAGGTTAGTTTTTGTCACTAATACTTCTCACGACAATCTATTAGATATCACGGATAAGGATAACAAATTTGCTAAGATACAAGATACTACAAGAACTTTCTATCAAAGAAGCAATGAGTCTAAAGATAGATTTTATTATTACTCTGGAGGATATGCAATAAGCGATACTGTATTTGATGGTACAATAGAGAATGCAAACAGTAAGACCGAAATGGGAATGACTACCTACTCCATTAATGGTAGAGATGAGACATCTAAGTTGATTTCGCAGACAATAAATAAGAATACTGCGGTATTATCAGATATTCATCACTCATCTCATGACCCCATTGTAGATAATATAACAGAACTTTCTGTTGGAACTATCAGTGTAAGCGGTTCCGTTCTAACTTACGGAGGAACTACTAGCGGTGTAACTCTCAAGCCTTTTGGTATATTATTAAATCACGATGGAAAGTATGTTGGCGAAATTAAGTCATTTACTACATCACCCAAAGAAATTACCCTATTCAGACCGCCTCTAGTTACTTTCAATAACTCAGGTGTGAATCTAAAATACCATCATCCGTATGCTTATCTAAACACTGATACTACTCACACCACATACATTACAGGAACTAAGGCACTCGGTAGTAATCCAAACGTTACAGACGGTATTGCAGACTTATCTGTTAGTGGTAGAGGACTAGTCTTTGATGGTGGGGTTAGATTGATTTCTCCAGATAGTGCTAATGCATATTATACCAATAGCACGTTTACTACTGACAACTTAGTAGGTACATCAAACACTGGTGGAGTTCTCAAAGATAAAACATTGGGATATGACATTACATCACCCAAGAATATAGATGCAAATGACTCTAATTTTGCAATAAAAATAGGAAATGAAAATGGTGTTAGTGTCACACATAATAGCGTTGGTACAGTAAAGCAAGAAACCTTTGATGTAGTTACGATAAATGAAAAGATAGAGGGTGGAACAACTATCAGTGTTGCTCCTACTTTCCCTGTGGTCATGGGAAGAGTAGCATCTAATTCCTCTGATACAAGAGGAAACTGCTCATTGTATTTCGTAAATGCTAATTTGAATACTGGAGGCTTCGTGCATAAGTTAGGAGTAGGTAATTCCTACAATGACCACATTGATGGTAACTGCATAAGATATTGGGACTTCCAAAAGATAAACCCCGGAACGATAAACAGAAAATACGATTCAATCTATAACTTTGGAGTTAGTCCTCAAAAGATACAAGGATATGCAGTAGGATATGGAGTGAGAGCAGATGGTTCAAAAATCAGCGTCACTAGTTCAAACACGAATAGACCAATAAATGGAAGCAATACGTTAGATGGGTGGAATTATCTCGGTAATTTCTATGGACCATACGATTCGTCTACTACCCCGGATACTCCAAATCTGATAAAATCGTATTATCCTAATGCTTTGAACACAGGCGACCCGTTTGAATATGATATTGATTACGAAGCATTTGAACAGATTGATTCTAGAACAGACTACTACGATTGGTTTGGCATTGGTGACTTATTACCTGCTTCTAACAACAGAAATAACAATCTTGGATATCATACTCTAAATTATGAAAACTTCTCTATGTTATTGGAGTCGGATGAGGATGAAGTAGGAGATACTGTCATACATGAGGAATATGTTGGTACTACTAGACAGACTGCTAAATCTGAAAATAACTTTGAATCTGTAAGCATTAGTAGTGCAACTCAAACCACTAATCAAATTTCTAGATTTGGTGTTATCAGACTAGTTGAGGCTACTTTTGACTGGCATTTTAATCCTGTAGATTTGGAGAATACACTAGCATCAGAATCCATACCCACCATTCCGTATTTTGATTATGTAATGTTTGAGAACCCGGACCAGTTGACTGGTAAAACAATTCAACTAAGGGAAACAGATGGTGCGAATGTGAATGTGTCTAGCACTAACATTACCACACAAACACTTGGAGATATGTTCTACACTACTGACTACATGGGGTCAAATCCATTTAGAGAACACACCACACTTTCTGGTTCACCAGACCAGATAAACGGTTTCATAGCAGTAAAGGAAAGTGGTTCTTCTGGTTCTTTCAATACTGATTCTGGTAACAATAATCTCATAGATGCATCAACATTAAACGGAAGCGGATACACAGAAATATACAATGATATTTGGCAATTTGATGGTTATGATGATGGTGGGACGATAAAATACTACGGTGTTCAACCATTCTATGTCTATACGAACCAATCCTTCTTGTTAGATAAGATAAGCAAACCATCATCCAGTACTAACCATATGACTGTAAATAGGTCAAATCGAAGACATGACTTCCGATTCACTGACGTATACATTACTAGACCTTTCACTCATACTGGAATATTTGAGTTCGCAAATCTAGAAGACAATGGAGAGGCTTTCTCTGCTCATAACATAATTCTACCGTTAATCGTAGGTGAATTGTCTGATGATTCTACATATGAGAACAAAGAGATATCTCCATTTCATCACCCGGATAATTGGGCAAATCAAAACACTAATTGGCTTCATACATCCAGAGTGATAAATGCACTTGTAGGTGCTAAATTCGGTGCTGATTCAGGAACCACAATCAGTCATCAAGACAAATATGGACTAGGTTATGGAACATATCCATTTGCTCATCCATATGAGGGATGCATCGGTGTTTTCAAAGACGTAAAGGTTGCAATGACAGACAATACGATTGACCCCGGTACGATAGAGATAACTAGCGCACCATTGGCGTTGGATACTAATGCAAATTACGTTGATTACGTGGCAGAAGCAACTAACGCTAACTTAGACCAGCATGATAGAAACGTGCAGGTAGCGGAGTATGATGCTAACAATACAGTTGCTATGATAGGAACTAGAACTGAATCACAT
>TARA_R100000329_G_scaffold151054_1_pt1 | contig 16457 bp, 3 predicted proteins | sample TARA_R100000329 | Tara Oceans TARA_R100000329 (sample SAMEA2620783) | marine metagenome | biome: marine biome (ENVO:00000447); feature: surface water layer (ENVO:00002042); material: "saline water (ENVO:00002010), including plankton (ENVO:xxxxxxxx)" | depth 5 m | reverse complement strand
CGGATAATGATTTATTAGAATTAACCAAAGTATTTAACCCACCTAGTCTTGATAAAAACTTTATTTTATATCTTTCTTGACCACTATAAACATTATTAGAATTAGGTGTGTTATTAACTGGTATAGTTAAAAAGCCATTTATTCTATTTACAATATCATTTTGTATAATGTTTTTAGAAGCAGCACCATGTCTTTTTATTTGTAACTTACCATTACTAAAATAAGATATGTGATAATCTATTCTTTTCATACCATTCAATTCATGGTGTAGGTCTTGAATAACATTATCTATCATATTTTTGTTAGGACCTTCGTATTTAGTGTCTGTATATATTTCAGTTAATAAGTTTATAAACCTACCAAAAACCCTCATTTCATTTGACTGGTCTCTGTTAAACTTTAAATTTAATAAAGCTTCGTTTGCTTTTGTTTTAAAGTTTTTAAAATCTCTGTTGCCCCATCCAATAGTATAAAGTATTTTTCTAACTTCTTTAGAACCCATCTTCTTACCATCTATTTCCTCAAACATAGAGTATTCGTTTATAGCATTAGATAGCCCCTCCCCTTCACCACTTCTTTTGTTATCTATGTAAGCATCCATTGTGCCCATCTCAGTATCTGATTCAAACTCATCTTGTTGGTTTTCAGATAGTAATTCTACATTAGTAGATATTTGATTTCGTAATGATTGATTTAATAACGAAGTCCAATTATTATCTAAATGGTCTATAGCCTCTTGGTCCATAGATACCTGATAATAATTTTTTAATAAAGCTTTTAAAGTTCGTTGATTGTCTAATATAAATTGTTTAGCTTTTCTTTTACCAGCAGGGGTAGGCTTACCATCTTCCCTATAAGGACTTCTGTTTATCTCTTCTATGTAGTCCTCGCTTTTTAAACTATTAATTTCATTGTCTAATTGTTTTGAAACTCTACTGTTAATAGAAGGCGTTCTATCTAAATGCTCTAGGGTTTCATAGTTACTAGCAATATCACTAGCTCTGGTAGCTCTAGTAGAATAGTAATAACCATCTTTGTTTTTATAATCTTTAACTACATTTTCTACAGCACTATCTAAATCTTGAGAAAGTTTATCGTGTCCTGTTTTTTCTAAAATTTCTTTAGCTTCTTTTTTTGTAAATATATTTTTTAAGAAATCCCAAAATCTTCTTATAGCATTTTTAGTTTTCTCTTGTTCTTTTTTTACAATCTTTTTATCTAAATCTTGTTCGTCTAATTTTTTACCCATTAAATCAGCTAAAGCTTCTTCTTGTATATATCTTTGTTTTTCTACAGAAAGTTCTTTATAACCCTTCATTTGAGTTTTAGCCCACTTAAAGTATTGAGCTCTTGTTTTACCTTTGTTCTGCGCTCTATTTACCCACTCAGAATATGTAACTAGATTAGGTATACCCTCTCTTAATAACTGTGAAAATGTAAAAACTTTACCTTTTTTTGAAAACAATACTTTTCCTAAATAATCATGTTTAATGTTTTCGTATAAAGGATTTATAAATTTTCCATCTTTATCTTTTTTTATTATTAAATCTACAAGGGCCTGTACAGCAGGTGTGTTCCAAAACTCACCTAAATATATGTGTGCGTTTTCATGGAAAAAAGTTTCTTGTGTAGCCGAACCAGCGTCTAAGAATATAGAAAGGCCGTGAACAAAACCAAGTCTTCTTAAACCTTCTTCTGTTTGCATTAAACTGTCAAAGACCACAAGATTAATACCCTTCTTTTTAAGTTTATTACGAAAAGCTTTTTCAAAAGCAATATATCTTTTTGAATATTTAACAGGAGATGGCTTTACTTTATCTGTTTGGTCCATCGTGTCTTTCTCTTCTTTGCCTTTATTCCTTTCTTTTTCTTTCATAGCAGAATCTGCGGACCTTTCTGCTTGTTTTTGATTTACCCCTTGTTGTAACGCTACCTTTTCAGCATGAAGCTTTAACATTTTTTTTCTTGCAGCCTCTGCTTTTTTAGTATTTCCTTTTTCTGTTTCCTCTCTAAATTCTGTAGCTAAATTACTTATTTCTTTTTCTAAACTTTTAACTTTAGATTTCGAAGCTAACCTAGAACCCTTCTGTTTATTTTTAGCTATTGTTTCTGCGGCCTTCTTAGTTAACCCAGTAGCCTCAATTGCACCACCTGGACCTATTATATCATAAGTACCTTTATTGTTCTTTACAGCCTTATATTTATAATATTGGTTTGGTTTAGTTTTGTCTTTAATTATTTTATTAGCTTCTTTTTTAGTGAGCGTATTTATTTCAGAATCAGTGTAACCTAAATTATTTAAACTAGTTCTTAATTTACCTTTAGGCTTTTCTTTTAGTTGTTCTTTTTTAATTTTAGTAGCCTCTCTTTTTTCTTGTTCTTTTTTAACCTCAGCTTTTTTATTTTGTCTTTTTTGTTTATGTTCTTTTATTTTATTTTCGTAAAAAGTTTTAGAATCAGAATATAACTGAGGTATAAGTTTTTCGTAATTTTGTATAGTTTCTTTATGAGCGTCTTCTGCAAGTTTGTATTCTCTATTAATAAAATCTATTTGTTGTTTTCTTGCTTTTGGGTCTTTTATAGTTTCGTTTACACTATCTATTTCAGCTTGTTTCCCTTCTTGTAACTCTAGTAACTGTCTTTCAGAAGAATCTTTATAATAAGCTATTTCAGCTAATTGTTTTCTAGCTTGAGGTGTCAACTGTTTAAGAGTTTGGTTATCATGTTTCTTAAAAGTTTCTTCCATAGAATTTAAAGTATCTTTCCATTGTTCTGCTTGTTCTTTATCTACTTTACCTTCTTTTACCATTTGGTCTAATTGAGCCACACCAGCCTCTGTGCCTCTTTCTGAAACTATGCCTAGTAAAAAAGATTCTTGAGCTAGTTCTTTTTCTATCATGGCCTTTTGTTCTGGCGTGTATTCATTTGGATTTAAACCCATTTCTTTTGCTTTAGCAGCTTGTCTAGCAAAAACCCTGTTATAATCATTAGAGTCTGTTAGACCAGAATTTTCTATTTTTTTATCTAACTCAGCGCTTCTTAATGCAGTCACATTAACTAACTCTTTAAACATATTAGCTGTTGGTTTTACCATAGCCAATGAACCAGGAGCTAAAGCTGCAGCTCCAGACAAAACTCTAGTTTCCATAGCATGCTCACTAGAATAATAACCCCAATAATCATCTTGGTAGTTAACACCATCTATTATAAAATCTTTACCTACAGCTTGATGAGCTCTTCTTTGAGCAGACCAGTCTTGATAAGTTTCTTGAACTTGCTCCATTCTAAAGTCAGTATAAACAAGACCACTAGTTACAGCTAATTCTGTAAAGGATGGTAAAAAGGTTCCAGCAGAATTTGCTTTTATTTTTGCACCTACACCTCCAACAACTTTTGACATTACTAACCACTTCATAGCATCAACATGTAAATAAGCTAAATTATCTACATATGTTCTAAAGCCCGCAGTTGCCGCCTGGTCTCTAGACGCTCCCATTTCTAAAGCATCTCTATGCGCTTGACCAGCTAACATAACTCCTTCTAGCATATTACCACCCATAGCACCACCTGCTAACCCAGCAAAGTCTTTACCTTTCCAAATTATTTTAGGTGCTTTACCCATTCCTTTAGAGCCGAAAAATTTAGCGCTATTATTTATACCTTTAGTCGTTAAACCCGCAACATAATTTAATGGCTTAGCTACATTGACCGCTCCAAATGTAGTTGCAGCAGCTTTGGTTTTAGCAAACCTAGAAAACTTAGCACCCCCATATGCAAATGCTATTACGTTAGGTATAAGCCTTGCAACTTTAGTGTACCAAAATTGAAGGTTACCCATTTGTTTATAACTTATTTGTATTTTACCGTTTTCATCTTTAGTAAAAAACTTTTCTTCTAAGGCTTTATCATATTTTATATCTTCATCAAAACTACCATACCAATCTCCTATTTCCCAAAAAAAATCTGACACATGCTGTGTAAGGTCTACACCTGTTAACATTTGAGTAAAACTTTCTGCGTTTTTAGCATTATTATTTACTTGTTCTCGTTTTTGTTTTCCCCATTCTTTTCCCATTCCTATCTCCCCTATATAAGTTAATCCATGAGCACCTAACCTACTTGCTTCTAGAAAAAGACTATCCCCCAAACTAACTAAATCACCAAAAGTATTAAATAATAAATCTCCTAAAAATCCAGCTGTTAAACTTCGTATAGCTTGACCAGCTACAGTATATGTGTTCTTAGTTACATCAGAATTTAATGCAGCTGTCCAAACTTCAGGTCCAGCTGTTTCTGGTAAACCTAGTTTATCTGCTACGCTAATTCTTTCTTCTTGATATTGTTGCCCACTAAAAAAAGGAGAGTATTGATAACCCAACTCTTGACCTTTCATTAATTCATCTTTAACTCTTTGAGGTCTATCAAACACATCTTGGTTTACAAAACCAAATTGACCATCTTGTGGTTGAGCTGTTTGCTCTAAATATGATGCAGGTATATCACGAACACTTATGTTCATTTTATTCTCAGGAGTAATCCTGCCCTTATCATATAACATAGCTTCTTGTTCTGGTGTTGCTACACCGCTACGAATTGACTCGTCAAATATTTTTTTTGTTGTTGACATATATTAATCTTTTTGCTCTGCTTGACCATCTCCGTAAGTCATATAGCTTGCGTATATTAATTCAGAGTGGTCCATAATACTCATAACCTCATCATCTGTTAAACCTGCTTTTCTTAATAAATCTAAATAACCTGAATAATCACCTTTCTCTAAAGCTCTTATGTGTTCTTTATATTTTGTTTTACCCTCTTCACTACCTATATAACTTAAGCTTTCTGAAGGATTGTTATCCATAACATCTTCCATAACGGTTGATAACAGAAGTGCTCGAGCTTTAAAGTCTATATCATCATTAAAGTTATGATTTCTAAACACTGTATTTATTGAACTATCTAATGTTCCTACTAAATTACGAGTGTTTTCTACATTGTAAGCAAATGGCCTACCTTCTTGCCATTGATATATAGCAGCAGGACCTTCACCCCTTGGTGTTCTTTTCATTCTAAAGTGTGACTCTCCTAGTTTTTTATCCATCTTAGACATAAGCACTTCATTGTCCATGTTAATTTCAACATATCTAAAATCGTCTTCACCTTTACCACCTAACCATCCGTCATCATCTCTTAACACAATAGCCATAATTGGTATTTTTTTCAATTCAGCATCTTTTCCATCTTCTACCTGTTCTCTAGAAACAAGTTTATACTCTGGGTTACCTCTATTATCTTTTCTTCCCGTATCTACTTTAAACATCATTTGTACATCATAAAACTTCCAGTCATCAGAACCAAAGTGCAAACCATAATCATTACTTCTCCATTCACCTGCATTTATAATTTTACCTTCATCTGTATAAACAGAAGCTAATCTACTACCTTGTAGCTCCATAACTTCTTCAAAAGTTAATTCTCCATCCCAATTATCTCCTTTATCCCCAAACAAAGTTTCTACTATTTCTTGATGTTTACTACCCATCATGCTGTGACCATATATTTTTTTGTTTTGAGTTTCTCTACTTGCTCCATCCATAGTCGGTTTAAACTCAAACCCAAGCTCTAGGTTTTCAATAGATTGCATATTGTCTTTCATGTTAAAGAAATAAGAAGGGTCATTTAAAAAACCAGAATCAAGTGTACCAAAACCTCCCATGTTTCCAAAAGAGTTTTTAATTTGATATGTATGACTTTTATGATTAGCTATACTCCTAGCGTTTTCATCTGCTTGATGCCATCTAGTAGTCTCTCTTTTACCCATTCTACTTGACACATAATACAACAACTCATCTTGATATTCACCAGCGTCTTTTTCAAGATACTCCATACCATTATCTATTTGATAATCTTGTAAATATGCAAAATAATTTTTTGCTAAATAAGCCTCTTCAACACTACCATAGTTTTGTAATTCTGTATCTGAAGGGTCCAACTTATCTGTATAAGAACCAGCAAATTGAAAAGCTCCCATCTCTCCATTCATATACTTTTTAAAATTTTCCGCATCTCTTTTGGAAATTAAATGTGGATTCTCATCTAAATCTTTTAAATACTTTGCAACTTCTTCTTGATTAGACATTATGATTTGAGCTAAATCACTATTTAGTATAGAATCTCTATATTCATTTATAGCTTGTCTACCTCCTGCCTGCATAAATTTAACAAAATCTCCACCAAAATAATTTAATTGATTTTTTAATTTATTTTCTGCGTCTTGAACAATATTTTGCATATCAGCTTTGTGACTAGGTATTGCATTTTGAACTAAAAATTGAGCTTGACTTTCTAAACTTTTCATTCTATTAGTGTAGTTCACTTCTAGTTGCTTCTCCTCCATAAAATTTTGCATTTGTGTTTGCAATAATTTAGATTGAGTTTCTATTTCTCGCCTAGCTCTTTCTCTGCCTTCTTGAGCAGAGGTACCCCAGTTACCTATAATATTTAAATAATTTGACATATTCTTTATTTATTAAGTGCCATCTTCTCCTGGAACTTCTTCATCTCCTCCAGGGTTAATCATATTGTCTGTTATAAATTGGTCTGCTTTAGATTCAAATTCATTAAACATATCTTCAAACTGAAGCCTCATACTTTGCAAGCCACTTTCTATTATGGGTTGCATGGTCTTCATGGTTTCTTTATGAGACATGTCTCCAAGAATTTTATTAATAATAGAACCCCCCATAGCTCCCCATACTTCAGACTTTCTTACTGCTTCTTGATACTTTTGATTGTTTTCTACAGTCTTACCTTTTAAAGCAAACTCTTCTGCAAAGTTAAGAACTTTTCCGTAATGCTCCATATTCTTTAATCTTTGTTGTGAATCCATAGCGCCCATTTTCAACAATCCCTCAACACGATTAGCATTTAACACACCTGCATTAGCTAAAAAAGTAGCTCTATTTCCACCAGAAGCTCTTAATGCATTTTTAATACCTAAACTATACGCGTTAGTTAACTCGTTTCTCATAGCATATTTTGTCTTAGGGTCCATACCTGACTGAGCCATTTCTTTAGACATTCTTTGAAAGGCTTGATACTCACCTGATAATTTAGGTCTTTCTTCTACAGGTATATCTTTTAATGCTTTACCTAACCCAATTAAACCCACACCTGCTTGTAAAGCTGTTATAGCAGAGTCTCCGTGTTCAGTAAGGAAGCTAGTAATCTTTTCTTTAGCCTGCCCCCATGGGTCATATTGACCAACATCAACACCTTCTACGCTAGCTGATGTTTTAGATGAATCTTTTAAGTTTTCATAATAAGTATTCATCTGTGCCTCAGTCATCAAAGTTGGCGTGTATATAGCATCGTCACCTTCAGTGGCGCTAAAATTTTGTAGCACATAATAATTACCAGTATTTGTGTCCATCCATCTACCTTCTTCATCTTTTTCTGCACCTGGTGGTAACCATATAGTATGACTATACCTCTTGCTAGGGTCATCAGACCTGTAATCATCGGCGTCATAATGGTCAAATATATTAGTTTTAATTTCATCACCAGTATAATTCGATAACATATCATCAGCTTCCACCCATCCATTTTCTGCATACCATTCTCTTTGTGCTTTAGTAGTATTAACACCCCAGGTTCTTAAATTAATATCTCCACTATTTACCCAATTTAAATCTTCATATGTTACGCTTGTATCCCCTTCATTTTTATAATAACCATATTGAATCCTTCCATCTTTTATTTTTATAGCACTACTTCTAGAGCCACCTTCATCTCGATTTTTAACTTTAGTATTTCTTTCATTTGCAAAAAAATGTTGGTCGTGTTGGTCATCTATTTCATTACCTCGTTTTATTCGCAAATTTCCTTTTTTATCAACATATGTGCCAGGAGGAAAATAAGAATCTGCAGGTAGATTATCTATAACAACATCATTACCTTGATAATCTTTTAAAGTTTGAGTCCAACCTGTATTTTTCATTGACTCAGGTGTGTGTTGCCAACTCCATATAGCTTCACCATTTGAATAATAATCGCGATTTTGTTTATACACAAAACCTTGTTCATCTGTATAAAGACCATTAGCTCCTTTTGTTACACCAGGTTCAAACCACTTACTGTATTCAGGAGCCCAAGTGTAACCTTTTGATGTTAACGTGTCTGCTTGTAATAGTTTAAAATTTCTTTGGGTTTCGGTATCAGATTCATTTAAAAGCCCAACATAAGTGTTTTCATCAGAATTTCCAGTATATTTAATTCCATAACTTTGGTCTAATATAGAACCTTCTTCCATATTAGAATATGTATACTCGCCCATATCTTCCCAATCAAGAGTTACATTACTACCCTGAAATTTTCCTTTAGTTATAGGGACAGATATGGTTACTTGCGCACTATTTAAATTACCAACATGATAACCTTTGCCTTGAAATTGTGTATATATACTACTTTTTGAAGTATCATTATATCTATTTTCTACTAAATCAAACCTTTCATCTTCTGAGTAATTAGTTGAAACACTACTATTTATAGTTTTGTCTACATACCAATTTCCATCAGCGCCTCTATAAGCATCGGGTGGCATCCAATAACCTTCTTTAGAATTCCATTTAAATCCTGATTTTTTATAAGTTTCGCTGTTTTTTATGTTTTTTGGCATATGAAGATGATAAACACTTTCATTATTTCTTTCATCTAACTCCACACGAAAACCATTAGGAGTAAACCATTCTCCATTTTTCTTATAATAATTGCCTGGATAAAATGCATCTTGGTCAGAGTCATATTGATAACCTAGTTCTTTTATTTTTCTTAAACCTTTATTTGTAGGTTTCCAATAACCACTTTCTCCAGTAGAATCTGCAGGGTCAAGCACACCCTCATCAGACAATTTATATTCTATTCCTTTATTATCTATTTTTCTTAACCTACCTAAACTATCTCTAAATACACCTGACTCAGAATACATAGTAGTAGTTTTAACATCCCAAAACCCACCATTTTCTATGGTTCGGATTTTATTCATAAAATCTTTACCCCTAGTTATATCATCTTGATTAGAATCTATACCTCCTATAAAATCTTCATAAGTATATTTTTTATCTGTAAATTTAAACTCACCGTTAGAACCCCAATAATATGCGAGACCATCTTTATTTACCCAAGCTCCATACTTATCTATATAAGAACCAGGAGGATATATCATCAAACCAGTACGACCATCAGGTGTAGTTATTTCTCCATATGTGGTATCTACAACATACCCATCTTCTTTTAACTCTATTAAGTTTTCAAAAGCAGTTATCATACCGCCTGGAGTTTTCATGGCTCCAAAACCTTGTTCCATAGATGCTTGTAGTTCTCTAGGAACTATAATGTTTACATCTTCTGGACTTGTATATAAAGAATTAAATTGCTCTGGCGTGTATGCTAATCCTGTGTCAGGGTCATGAGGAACTCCTCTAAAATATTTAGATTTAAATTTATCAGAGAACTTATAATTAGCATAAGGTATTTTATTGTAATCATCATAAGATGTAAATTGGTCTTCTTCCCAATCAGCCTGACCTTCAGCTTCCCTAACCTTATCCCACGTGTTAAATATAGCTTCTTCTTCTCCAGAATACACCTCTATAAATGTGTTTAAATCTTGGTCATTGTAAGTTATTATATCTGGTATATACCCGCCCGTATGATTTTTTAATTCATCAATATTGTTAAAAGCAATAATATTAACGTCTTCATTTCGAAATATTGCAGCCATATCACCTGGGTCATATACATCATCTATATCAGAAGCTGGCACAAAAAACACAGTGTCTCTACTAAAGTCTTGCACATGTAAAGAGGCGTCATAATTAAAGGCCATGTCTTGTAGTTTAAAATATCTTCCTGCAGGACCATTAAACATTTGCGGTTGGTTTTCTACTGTTGGTATACCCCTACTGCTTAACATTTCTCTTACATCTGCTTTAGTATGCATATTTTTGAATGTTCCCAAGTCTCCACCAAAATAACGCATAAACAAATCATTAGGAACCCCATTAGTCTCACCCTTCATCCAGTCTATAACCCCATCATATGAATTAAATTTTCTATATAATTTTTGAGAACTTTCTATCATACCAGGTATTAACCTGTTCAATAAGTCTTTAAATGTTTGGCGGTCTTCTTTTGTTACAGGAAACTCAGGGTCTTCTAAGATACCATCATCATCTGCTAAAGGGTCTTTTATATTTTCAAGATAATCTCTTTTTTCTTGGTCTTTAGGGGTAATTATTACATCTGGCCCGACATCTAAGGGTTTAGCCTCACTAGGCACTTCTTCTTCTTCTTCCCCCTCCATAACATCATCTTCTCCATAAATAATTAACTCTTCATCTTCAAGCTCATTTTCTTCGTTAAACTCATCAAATATTAATAACTCTTCATCTGTGTAAGTTACCCATTCATCATCTTCATTTAAAACAGCGATTTTTGAATTTCCATTTTCATCTTCCCAATAAGCCACACCATCTTCAATTCTAGCATTATCAGGTAACTTAATAGGAGTACCTTTAGGTAGCGATTCAGCATCCTTTTTTTCTTTTCTTTTTTCTAATTCTTCGTTTTTTTCTTCTAATATTTTTATAACTTCTTCTTCATTTTCAGCATCTTCTATTTTTTCTAATAATTCTTCAGATTCTTTTATAGGGTCTGTTTTAATAATTTCAGTTTCATTTGTTTTATTTTTATAACCTTCTTGTAAATCGCTTTCAGAAATAAAACTATTATTAAGTTTGTTTACCCTTTTAACAGCATTAGCTCTACTTTTATCAGCAGGCCTTTCAAAGTTTATCATAAAGCTGTATGCAGAATCTTCTACAGAATTATAATCTTTCGATAAAAACTGCCTCATTCTAGAGTCTTTATTATCTTCTGCAAATATAAAATCTACTTGCCCCTTCCAATCTGTCTTCCAATCATCTCCCACAAAATCTAACATATTTTGTCTTCTACCTCCAGATTTATTATATTGAAACAAACCATATGAAGAACCATTGTCACCAATAGCAGAACTATCAAAAGAAGATTCAGCTGCTATATTTGCCATTATACCCATAGCATGATTATGAGATAAATTATGTTCATCTATTAAATAGTTATATATATCTTGTGGATTTACTTTAGTGCTAGTTGGTCTTTTCGAATCCTCACCAGGTCTCACATCATCACCAGGAGTAATAATAGGAGAAGAGCCTCCTGGTTGAGTTTCACCTGGGATGTTTAATATATCTCCTGTGTATATTTTATTTTTATCTTTTATATGTGGATTTGCATCCATTAATTCTTCTACAGTAGTATTATATTTAATAGCTATTTTAGATAATGAATCTCCTTTTTCTATTTCATATTGAAACTCTAAAGGCTTTTCTTTGTTTATTGGACCTTCTGTAATTTTTTCATCTGGAATATCAGTAGGTAATATGTTTCCAGATTTTATATTAGAATCATAAGATTTTATAACAGGAAGTATATTTTTTTGAAAATCACTTTTTGAAGAAAAGTCATATACATAACCGTATTTATCATGTTTTACTTTACTTTTTTCTAATACTTTTAAAGTATTTTTATATTGTTCACTTTCACTATAATTAATTTCTTTTCCATTTTCTATTATAACTTGTTCTTGATAACTTTTATATCTTGTTCCATAAACCCAAGAGCCACCTAAATAAGTACTATATGTACCATCATCTCCATAGAACTCATAGCTTCTATTAGTTTCTGTAACGCCTGGCTTCATAAAATCTATATGAAAATGTGGAGCTCCGTCTCTACCCCTTTCATCTAAAACTCTAGCATTGTGTAACTTTAACCAATCTTCTGCTTCTAAAGATAATGTTAATTGATGTTTTTTACCATTACCATAATTTTCTAACTCTTCATCAGATAAATGCTTATAGTCTATAAACATCCATTCTAAAAAAGCTTTATATTCTTCGTCTCTTACATTAATATCCAAAGCACTTGCCCTAGAGTGATTAGAGCCATGATTGTGTATTTTATGACCTTCGTCTCTAAAAACGCTATTTAAGTACACCGCAGTACCTTTAGGTAACCTAGCTAATAAATCAAAAAACCCAACAGCAGCATGTTCTGCTAGATGCATTTTACTATGTTTATGAGGCTTATGTGTTCCTTTTATAGTTGTCATATATTATATATTTTAATAGCCATCTGGCCAATTATCCATAGCTTGTGAAACATATTTTCCTAAAGCATTTACATCACCCCCTCTTTTTAATTTTTCTATTACATTAGAATCTTTTTTAGAAAATATCATTTCATTTCCCTCAAATTCTACCATACCGCCATCTTTAGTAAACCCTGGAATACCTCCATTAGCATGACTAGGTCCCACAGCTCTACCTCCTTTTTCTAACGGTTTTGTAAAAAAATGTTCTGGACTTCTTTCACCTTCTGCTATATCTTTCATTTTAAAAAAATCTTTAATACTTTTTCCGCTTTTCAAAAACTTGTATAAAGCTCCAAAAGTTTGTATAGCTTTTGCGCCTCCTGGCATTCCGAAATCTACAGTGCCCCCCATTGGTTGTACGGGAGATGTAGAATGCTCAGTTAAAGCAGAATTTTCTTTTGATGCTCTATATGCAGCATCTTTATTTTTATAATAATTAAATAAAGCTAAATCTTTAGAGTACTTAGTACCCCCTGTTTTTGTTGTATCTGTTTTTACATTTCCTCCAGTATCATAAGAATACTTTAACATTTCTGGCCTTGTTCCTTCTAAATTTCCACCACCTCTAAAATTCATAGATAAAAACTTTTTATAATCTTCAGATAAATAATCGTGTGATGCAGATTTTTTATTAGCTCCAACTTGAGCCCCTTCTTTAGCAAAAGTAGTATTAGCTGTATTTAACCCCATATCTTCCATGTATTTTAACTTTTGCTCTAAATCAGATTGATATCTACTAGTTTGACGCGACGTTTGTTCACCAGAAACATCAGCTAAAAGTTCATCAGACTTTTGGTCTTTTATAGCGCTTCTTGTTTTTTTTCTTGTTATTAAATCTTTAACTAAACCAGCAGGAGCAGAAACCATATCTATTATACCTTGCACTGGATTTAAAGGCATTGTAGCTAATCCTTTTGCAAACTGCAAACCTCTACCCATAACCTCTCTTCCTGTTACTGTAGTAGGGTCATCATCAGACATCCAATCTTGTGGTCTAACTAAAGCTAAAGCAGAAGATGCAGCAGTAACTTGAGCAGGACTCATTGTAGATGTTAACTCTTTACCTCTTTGTATTGCTAAATCTAATCCACTTTCTCCTCTAAATAAATTCCTTATACCAAGAACTCCTGGTTTACTTGCCGCTACATTTTGAACTGGAGATATGTTTTGTTCTATTAAATTTAAACCAGCTTCTGGCATACCTTCAAAACCTATAGGTGAAAGTTTAGGAAGTGTTTGACCAGTCCCTTCTAGAACTACGGTTGGAGCAACTTCTGGTAATATACCTGAAACTACATCAGTAGCAGTAGAAGCAGTTTGGCCTTGTAATAAATTCATTAAAGTTCCTTCTTGACCTGGATAAGCTTTTTTAAATATTTCAAAATCTCTTATGAAATTAGGGTTAGTCATAAAGTCTGTTCCCTTATACATATCTATCATACCTTGAGCAGAATCAGTTATTCTAGTTGTCATATCTAAATTCTTACCCATATATGTTCCCCCAGCAACATTTTGTAAACTATTGATATCAGTTGGATTATTTATTACTGCCATGTTTTTTTAATTTTAAATTCTTGAATATCTGTAGAACGGCAAAACAGAAAATATATTAAACTTTTCACTTTTTATGCTTCCGTACTCATCTTCTCCATCTACAAAAACTCCATTTACTGGCCATCCTAATGTCATTTTTGCTTTTGCATAACTTCCCCTTACTGTATTCTCTCTATTCAATTCATTATTTGATGACTCTAATCTTCTCATGGGAGCATAATGTATAGCGTCTTTTACACTATACCATGTTTTTCTACCATCAGCATTTACTGATGATAAATTGTTAGATGCAGAATAAAGAGGAGAGTCATCACCTCTATCAAATTCTACAATTTCTTTTTCATTTCCTGCTCCTTTGAATACAAATTTACGAAAATAATTATACTTGTATCCCTCATTAGTATCAGAGTTCATCATCATTTGAATTTTGTCAAATAATTTACTTTGAAAAGGCTCGTCATTGAAAACAATTTCTAATTCAAATGGTTCTTTATATATTTCAGATTCCACTATTTGATTAGAATCTTCTGGATAAACAAACTCACTATTTGTTATATTGTTATAATCCCATATATAATAATCTATACCACCAAAATTTAAATATCTTTGTACTGAAGAACCATCAAAATTATCATAGTTTTCATATTCATTTTGATATCCATTGGCTAAATATATTGCCGATAAAGGATTGTCTGCAGTATTATATGTAGAATACAACCTTCCTTTAAATTTAAAATAATCTGCAGCTCTTTTAGAAACAAAAGAAGTAAATGTTCCTAATAACTCACTGAACACTATTGTTTCAGGTGGCCTACCTTCTGCTTTTAATGTTAATAAAATTTCATTATATTCTGGGTCATGACCAATAGATATACCCCCTTTTTGGTCTGATATATAATCATACATTTCTTCAAATGCTTGATTGTAATCATTACTAGGCTCTACATTAAACACTTCTATAGTTAAAGGGTTATCATTAATAATTAAATTTTTAAACTTATCAAAGTATGATTGCATTCCCGCTGAGTCACCTAATGAGTTAACAGAAAAACCTCCACCTTGTTTTCCTTTTGTGCTTAATGATAAAAATTTAGAATTAGAATCATCATAAAAATAAACAGCATTATCACTTTCTGCTCTTCCAAAAAAATGTTGACTTCCAAACTGTTGACTTACATAATCATATCTTTCTAAAGCAGAACCTGTACCTGTAGCAGCTTGTATATCTTGACCGTCTTCTGTTTTTATTAAAACTCTAGGATTTACACTTAATGAAGCTACACCTGAATTTTGTAAAGCAAATAAATTATCTTTTAAAAGAAACATTTGTGTTATAGGTCCTTTTACATAATCTAAGTCTCTAAATTGATTTATAGGAAAAACTGAATATGAATCTTGAAATTCTCCTGTTAATTTTTGGTCTGACCAAGCCACTGTAGAAGGCCAATTATATACTTCCCTTAATTCAGGTGGTCTAATTAAAAAATTTAATATACTTTGTTCCGCATTATAACTTTCATTATACCTGTAATCATCTTCTATAAACCTAGGTATTTTAGCATTGCTACTATTAAAAAACAAACCATGCCTTAAATCCAAGTTAACATCTGACTCTAAAGGAACTTGTGTAGCCAAACATACTACTCTATTACCTTCAGCAGTTTTAAAATTTTTCTTATGCTCAAAATAACCTATAAAGGTATCTCCCCCAAAAACTTCATTTCCATTATCCCCTGTGTCTTGTTGAGCTATACCAAATACTTGATTAACAGGGTCTCCTACTGGAGTGTAATGACCAACAGCTTGAAATCTGTTTCTAGAAAAAGCCCCTTCTGAGTTACCACCATACATTCCATCAGCGTCCAATCTTCTATGTATTTGTGCTATTGTTAACTCAGGACTATACGTAGACTTGCCTTTATCTTTATTACCCAAACCCCCTACTACATATTCTGCTCCATTTTGACTCCAAATTTGTTGCCTTGTTATTGGTAGCTGACCCGCTTTATCAAGAGACATTATAATTCTTTTTGAACTTTGAGAGAGTTTTAAAGTATCTAAATAACTGTTATTTCCAACACCCCCTTGACCTATAGATTTTACCCAACGATAATCTGGAATATCTAATTCATGAAAAACATTTAAATTAAGAAAGTTTTTAGGAGCATTAGTTTGGTCGTTATATATTTCCTCTCCTGCAGTAACCACTTTAGCAAAAGTTATATAAGATTCTGGAAAAGTTTCAGAAAGCTGAGAACCATCTACCCAACTTGCACTAGGAGATGTGTTCATGTCAGCTGATTGTAAATTTTTAAAAGGTAAACCTTGTGTAAAATTTTCTTCTGCGTCCCCACTAAAATAAGTATCATATTGTGTTAGTGATGAGTTGGCAAAATTTGTAGAACATAAGCTATATTGAGGATAACAAGATATTCTTTTAGTATAATACTTAGAATAGTAACCTAAATTTATAATACTTCCATCTAATGCGAATGTTAAATTAGAATCTTGTCCATGTACCTCTTCATAATATGCTGCCTGGCTTGCCTCTAAAGAAGTATCTGCGTCTGTATCATTGAGCTGAATTATGGTATCACCATCCCAAAAATTAACAGAGGCACTAAGTTTAAACTCCCATTGTCCCGCC
>TARA_R100000329_G_scaffold60101_1_pt1 | contig 16504 bp, 29 predicted proteins | sample TARA_R100000329 | Tara Oceans TARA_R100000329 (sample SAMEA2620783) | marine metagenome | biome: marine biome (ENVO:00000447); feature: surface water layer (ENVO:00002042); material: "saline water (ENVO:00002010), including plankton (ENVO:xxxxxxxx)" | depth 5 m | reverse complement strand
AACGGCTACTACAGAGCCAAATACTGTAGAGCAACCTTCAACTGTTGAGCAGGTTCCTGACTATCTATTAGAGATAGGCAAGCGAACACCTGTCAATGTCACAGGCAAAGGCGAATATCAAGGAGAGCACAAGATGCGATTCTATGGTGTTACACCGTTACCTGGCGGCACTGACAAGGACGGCAAGAAGACAAACGGATTGACTATCTGTTTGAACTTTGAGTTGACTGAACTTCGTACAGATACGCATTGCTATCTGTTTTGTGAAGAAAAGCCTGTCTATGGCTTAAAGAGTGTGGCGAATTTGCAACTTGAGTTTGCTAAATTTCGTGCACTTGAGTTGATTAAGTTAGGCGTTGCCTCTCTTCCTCAACACAGTCAACTGTTTGCTACGCTTGCTCAGCACGGCTGGACTATTGCGAACATATCTAACAAGGATAAGTTCAAAGGTAGTAAGATTGTTTCCAAGTTATTCTACATCCTTGACGGAAGTGGCTTAATGGAATGGTTCCAGGGCGAAGCAAAGTTCGACATTAATGCTCTCAAGGGCAAAGTTGTCGATGCTAAGATTAGTTCTGGCGGTCAGTTGATGTCTATCACAGGTCAAGAGAAAGGCGAGAAAGTTTCTGTACAAGAAGCTACGCCACTTGAAGACGCAGGTGTTGCTGATTACAGTCTTAACTTCGGCTAAGATTGTGACTAAGAGTGTGCCTTCGGGCATGCTCTTTTTTATGTTTTAGTGAGTACACTATCATCGCGCGTGCATATACGGTACATATACAAAAGTTGTGCGTGTGTATGTGTGTGTAGAATACCTCTATTTGCACCATATTCACCACATACACCGTATCTACGAGTGTCGTAGTGTTGCGTTATGGGCCGTTAAGTAGTTGATAGACAGTGCATTGTGGGTTATGGGAACTCTCTCTTTCCCTACAATATCAGTTAACACCGTGTCTTCGCTGTTCTATTTAAGCGTTTAATAGGTTAAGTAAGTAATTTACCACTTACCCACCAAAGGTACGGAATATATTTTTAATTGTCAAGTCAAGCGTTTTGCGTATTCTATTTGTAACTTATTTATATTTAAGCGTTTGACACATATTGTCAATTTGAATTGTTAATAAGTATTTTAAAGTTTCCATGTAAGTTAAGAGCAGTAATCAGGTTAACCACCTTACATGGGCACTTTTTTTATTATGGCCACTAACTAAAACCATCTTGGCCAGGATGAGCGAGTCAATGCACCGTGCAACCCAAAGCAGCTAGGTAAGCAGAAACCTAGAATAAAAATTCTGTATGGTGACTAATAGGAATAGACTATTAAGGCACAATCTCTTGCCATAGGTAAGTAACAGTTATTTCTAATGGGATATACAGTTTCATGAGATACACCTAAGCATGTGTTTAAACTGCTTTTTTTTATTATTAACTAAACTAAATTGAAAGCTATGGCTGGATTAGTATTACCGCGTAAACAACGCGAAGAGCTTCGCAGAGAGCAAGCTATTGAACGTAATAATGCGTATCAAGAAAAGATTAGTACTGTTAAAGGTATTATGGAATACATGAACATCAATAAAAATATTGGCAAACGTCAGTTAGGTGTTCTTGAAGCTAAACTATTGTATTTACGCAGTAAGGAAAGATAACTCTTTCTTTACCTGCCCTTTTATTAATTTAATAAAGTCCTGCTAATACATACACAGGCATATAGAAATCATGGCTCAAGTAAAAATTACTAAAGCAATGGTTATTGAGCAAATACTCAAAAACTTTCAAAAAGGCGGTGTACACGTCAAGAAAAATGGTAAAAGTTTTATACCTCAAACAATAGAAGACTTGCAACCACGAATTATTAAACGTACTATTAACAAGAAAAACAACAAGCATTACGATAAAGCGTATTCACAGTTGTACTACAAACTTGTTAAAGGACCAAAAGATAAAGCAAAGACAGCTAAAATTAAGAACAAGTTAAAAGCAAGCAGTCGTACTAATATAGTTGCTATGCCTGAAGTTGGACCTACATATCCATCTATTCGTGATGGTAGAGTTCAACGTGCTACAGCTAAGAAATTAGTTGTAAACCTTTCATCTTCAATGACTTGTACTATACAAGACAATGGTTTAATAACTGTAGACTTCAAGTAATGGGTGGAATGAAGAATAAAGCAATAGAAGAGCAAGAGCGTATTGCTCTTGACTCTTTGTATGATGCAAAGTATTGGGAAATAAGAGATGAAGAATATGAATTATATCTCAATAGCGAACAATACTTTGACGATATAGAAGCGCAGGCAGATGAAGACGCTTTTATACGAAAGCATGTTATTGGTAATAAACCAATCGACATAGACAGTAGTGATGTCACTATCACGCAGCAAGACATATGCGACGACATATCTAGCAGAATGCCTTACAGCGCTGACGACGTCAAATAATTATATTAACAACCAATTAAATTTTAGAAATTATGTGCGGAATAGTCGCCTACATCGGGAAAGGTACACCGATTAATAAATTAATGTACCTAATGAACGACAACGATAGTCGTGGTGGTCACTCATCGGGTGCCTACATAAACGGTAATGTGTACAAATGTTTAGACGAATCGTCTAATTTATTATCTATTATTAACGAAACAGATATAAATTGTTTTGTTGGTCATACACGTTACGCAACTCACGGTGATAAAACTGCTGAGAACACACACCCATATACATATGGTAAATACATAGGTGTACACAATGGTGTGTTAAGTAACCATGACGAGACTATGACTTCTCATAATCTTGACAAGGTAGATGTAGACAGTAAAGCAATATATGCTTTATTAGAAGAAACAAATGATGTACATACTCTTGGTGCACATGCTGGTACAATCAACGCTGTTTATGTTGATATAACTACAGGTGAGCTTAATGTATATAGACGTAACAATCCTCTGTTTAGATTTAGAACTGATGACGGTATATTCTTTAGTTCTTTAAAAGAAGGTCTTGAAATTATAGCTGAACAATTTGGATATGAAAAAGATAAAGTAAAGGAAGTAACTAAAGATAAACTTTTTACATATAATCCTGATGGTTCATTAAAATGTTCTATGGAGATTCAAGTTACAGCTATAGAAACAACGCCAAGCAAGCAATGGTATGAGTATGGTAATTATTATAGTCCTGGAATTAAAACTAGAGATTATACTAATTATAGTAATAGCTGGTCTAGAGCAGATGAAGATGCTTGGAATAGGTCTTGGAATATAGAGCCTGTGCAAGATACTCAAGGTGGTGTACATTCTTCTGAAGAAGAGTATATTGATTGGTATTCTGATGATTGGTATACTGTAATGCAAGAAGGTTTAGACCTTGTTACAGATATGTTTAAAGACATTAAAGCTTGTAATACTCTTGATTCTGTTGATGAAGCAAAGATAGAGCAGTTTATTAAATTATGTGAACAGGAGGTGTATCAATCATGATGGAAAAATTATTAATGCTCGTTGCAGATTCAGAATTTGCAGAAGAGCTATACCAAGCTATTGATAAGCTTGAAGAACGTAATGGTAAAAGCCCTGATACAAAAGAGCTTAGAAGTTTAATAGATAAAACCTTTGAGTTATGCCAGGAAATCCGTTAGAAGAATTTGTTCCAAATATTCCTGTTACAGCACGATTTAATATTCAGTCTAGCAATATTGCATCTGAAGATTGTTATATAAAAATACCAACTGATTGGTTTAAAGAATTGTTAGATGATGGTGTGCTTTATAATGACATACTTTATACTGTACAAACTCATTTATCAAGTGTAACATATTGTGGTACAGGTAGATGTAGAAGAACTATATGGTATTATGCAAAATGTATGCATGATGGTAATATAAGCAGAGATAACAATCCTTTTAGTAGTGATGATTTTAACTTATCTATGCCATATGTTGATTTGTTTTTGAGTATATATAACCATGTATATGATGACAAAGGTTGGTGTTTTATTGATGATGGTTATGCTATTGAACCTCGCGACAATGGTGCTGTATTAATTGGAGAAGAAGGAGATAGCGAAAGCTATTGGCAGTATGAAGATGAAGTTAGGTGGGGTCAATGTTTTCACGGTGAAGGTTATGTAGATTTGCAAGCTGGTGATTATTGTTATTCAGAGCGTGATGATATATATTTTGATTGTGATGATACAGCTAGTAATAATTATTATCATTGGCGTGAGTGTTGTGAAGACTATGTACATGAAGATACTGGTGAGTGTTGTGACCGTTACAGAGATAATGAATCTAGTTTTGATAACTGTTATCATCAAATGGGTAAAACATCTTATCTTAATACAAGTTCAATGCATTATACGTTTGGTGTTGAGATTGAAACATGTACAAGAAGGTCTGTAGATTATACTGACCTTAACCTTAAAAGCGTTGAAGACGGTTCTATAGAAGGTTATGAGTATGTTACTGGTGTGCTTGAAGGTGATAAGGGTGTTGCAATGCTTAAAAGCATATGTAGAGAGCTTAGAACTTCTGAAACATTAGTAGACAGAAAGTGTGGTGTACATATACACATTGGTAATACTATATTCAATCGTAGATTTTCTATAATGCTATTAAAGCTTTGTAAGATGATTGAGAAAGATATATATAGTATGTTACCACCATCTCGTGCTGATAACAGTTATTGCAAGTTATTGCCAGATACTGTAAACAGAATGAATCTTCATAATTATAAATCTACGCTTGGTCCTTTTGTACAAGGTGTTGATATAAGCAGACAATATAATAAGAAGACTGGTCACCCTGGTGGTCATTACAATAGTCAGCGATACTATTGGGTTAACTTAACTAATTGCAGTGCGCGTACAGGCCCTGAAACAGTTGAGTTTAGACCTCATAGTGCTACTATTGATTTCAAAAAGATATACAATTGGTTGTTGATTTGTATGTCTATTGTTAAGTTTGCTGAGAACAATCAAAGAAGAATTATAACTGCAGGTTTTAGCCGTAAAGGTAATGTAACTTTGCATGAAGTTCTTAAAGATAGTTTGAATGACAGACTTTATAATAGTGTGTGGACTTATGTTAAGAACAGAGCCGAAGGTTTTGGTCATAATTTAAGCGTCACAGAATAACAATGTATAGTAGGTAAGAAGAAGTAGTGTACCTTCTTTTAAGACCGTGACACTAGCGCGAGCCTGGCGAACCACATGTGCGCCTACTTTATATTTAAACTTTAAATAAATGGAAATAAAAACGATATACATTATATATCATATAGAAAGTAGTGGTTATAAATATATAGAAGCTATTACTGACGATTTACAAAAGTGGCATAAAAATCATAATAAAGACAGAGAGCTTGAAGATTACGAAGACTTAGATGATTTTGTAATTGAAACAACAACACTTCAAAAATTTAAAAAATGACAAAAGAAGAATTATTAACTAGCGGGGAGTTAGACTTTACCGTTAGTAAACGTAAAATGTTATACGAAGGTACATACGACGGAACATATAATACACCGTTTTTCTGTACAGTAAATGATAAAACAGCAGAAGCATTAGGTCCTGTTCGTAGTAGATATACAGTGCTACAAAATGCAGACTTGTTAGATAATATATTGGATAAACTACAACCTAACTCTTATGATTTATCACAATCTAAATGTGGTATGTTTGGTGGTGGTAAAAAGATATATTTCTTTATTAAACTAAATTCTAATATAGCCATAGGTCAAGATGGGTTTGATGTATACTTATATGCATTATCATCTCATGATGGCAGTCAGCGTTTAGTATATGGTGTATCTACTAAAACACATAGTTGTCAAAATATGTTTGCTACTCTTATGGCTGACAAGGATAATAATTATGTTGTTAAACATACAGCTAAAATAGAAAAAAACAACAAGATGTTTATCAATGACCTCATAGACCGTAATCTAATGGGTATCAAACACTTGTTCACTATCATGCAGCAACATACACCTACACCTACGTTTCATAACAACTTTCTTGATATTGTAGCTAAAACTGCAGGTAAGAAAAAGATTGTACAATCTGTTAAAGATAAACGTAACGAACTTAGCAAAAGTATTGCATTAGAGCGTGAAAATAAAGGTGACACTTATTACGGTTTATTTAATGGTCTTACTCATTATCTTACGCATAAACATCACGAATATACTAACTGGTCTCCTGAATACGAGCTTTTAGTAGGTAATAGTAATTCATATACAAAAGAAGCGCTTAAACGTATTATTAACGAGATGCGAGCTCAAGGTATAAGTTTAAACTAATGAATGAACTTATTATACAATTCCTTAAAATAGCATTTGCAAAGGCTCCTGAGCTCACCATTCAGGATGTCCTTATTTTGCATTTTCATAAAAACTTTCGAGTAGAAATGTACCATAAAGGTCTTACAGATAAATACGGCTTACATGAAGGTAATATATATAAATCATACAAAACTTTGCGTGATAATAATTATATAACACATGATGGTAAAACTATTGTTGTAAGACCTAAAGGTAAATCTTTATTTAATGGTAAGCTATCTAAAAAGGTAGCTTATCATGTATTAAAAGATGTACGAGAAAAGTGGTTTGAGAAATTGTGGAAATTGTATCCTATAAAAATAGGTAAAAAGAAAAGTAAACAATTATTTCTTGACATAAACTTGACTGAAGACATGTTTATTTATATCTTAGATAGCTTGCAAAAACAAATAAAGTATAAAAACCACATGGATTCTATACAGAAATTTCATCCTGAATTCAAGCATTTAGAGCGCTGGATAAAAAATGAAGAATGGGATAATGAAGTTCCTGATGTAGATGAAAAGAAAGTAATTAAATTAGGGAGAAAATGAACAGAAAAGACCTTGAAGAAATAGTTATATCTAAACTATTAAATAAAAAAGAACATTATTACGATAATTTTAATTTGTTATCTGAAGATTTATTTACAAATCTAGAGTATAAATTAATATTTCAAATTATAGACGATACATACCAACAAGGTAAATCTATTGATATTATAAAATGTGCAAATGAACTGCGCAAAGAAACAGGTAAAGATTTTACATATGAAGTTGGTGTATTGTTTATAAAAGAAACATTTACTTATGACTTTTTAAATTGTGTTCACAGTTTAATAGAGCATAATAAAACAAACAAATTAGAAAGTGTTGTTAATGAGCTTAATCATGTATTGCAAACTAAAGATTGTAGTGTAGAAGAAGCTATAGAAAAAGCTATTAGTAGTTTATCTACAGTAAACGACAATACGATGGAGGATGTGCCTGATATAAAATCACAGCTTAAAGATTTTGTACACAAGGTTGAGGAAAATAATATGAACCCTGGACTCACTGGAATTACAAGTGGGTTCTCTGAAATTGATATACATACTAATGGTTGGAAAGAACAAGACCTGGTTATTGTAGGTGGTGCATCATCTATGGGTAAAACAAGTCTTGCTTTGTCTTTAGCATATAATGCTGCACAAGAAAACATACCATCAGTAATATTCTCTTATGAAATGTCTGTTAATCAATTACTTACAAGATTAGTTAGCTCTGATTCATATATAGAAAACAAATCATTATCTTCTGGTGAGCTCGGAGAAGGTGATTGGTCTACAATGCATAAAACTGTAGGTAAGATAGAAAGAATGCCATTGTATATAGATGAATGTTCTAACACTAGCTTACGTTATTTACTTAATAGAATTAGAAGATATGTGTTAAGTAAAAAAGTAAAGCTTGTTATGATTGATTACTTACAACTTATAAACAACTTTACTAAAGGTAGAAGTCGTGAGCAAGAAGTATCACAAATAGCAAGGGCCTTAAAAAATATAGCAAAGGAACTTAATATATGTGTAATTGCTTTATCACAATTAAGTAGAGGTGTGGAGAAACGACAAGGTTGTAGACCTACACTTGGAGATTTGCGTGAGTCTGGTGAGATAGAACAAGCAGCAGATACTGTAATTCTTGTATATAGACCTGAGTATTATGGTTTTGAAGTAGATGAACATGGTAACAATGTAAAAGGTCTTGCTGAAATTATATTTGCTAAAGGTAGAAATGTAGGAATTGGTAATATATTCTTGTTTTTCAACAATAAATTTACTAAATTTGAAGAGCAAAAAAGCGAATATAATTACTTTAAGTCGTGATAAACTTTAAGAAAATAACCAAAAAGGTTTCTGATGAAACCAAAATTCCTCTCTATAAAATCAACAAAGTAGTATCTCTTACGTTTGATGAGATTAATAACCTTATTAAAAAGAAAGAGAATATATTGCTGCGTGGTTTTATGAAGTTTGTAACTTCTAAAAGAGAGCATTATAAAAAACCTGAAAAATTAAAAGTAGAACAGATAATTAAATTACCAACAAAAAATGAAACCAAACGTAATCGTAGTGGGAAAGAGCGGCTCGGGTAAGTCGTCGTCCCTTCGCAATCTCAATCCAGAGAGAACAGCTGTATTAAATACAGAAAGAAAACAACTTCCATTTAAAGGTGCTAACAAGTTTATGAATGTTGCTATTCCTAATCTTGCTGCATATAAAACTGCATTCAAACAAGCTGTTGAGTCTGATAAAATAGACACAATAGTTGTTGAGTCTTTTACATCTTTAATAGAAATGATATACAGAGAAGCTGATGTAAGATTTAAAGGCTTTGATGTATGGTCTTTCTACAATAAAGAAATAGATAGCATACTAAACGCGTCTAAAAACACTAATAAGAATGTAATATTCTTAGCTATTGATGGTGCTTATGAAGGCGAAGATGGTGTACAAGAAAGATTTGTAGCTGTTGATGGTAACCGTTGGAAGAAACGCGTTGAGAAAGAATTTGTATTGTGTTTATATACAGACAACCATGTAAACGATGGTAAAGTAGACTATAGATTTAGAACACAATCATTAGGTAAAGACTCTGCTAAAAGTCCAATGGATATGTTTGAGACTTTACATATTAGTAATGACCTGGCACAGGTAATAGAAAAGTGCGACGAGTATTATTCATAAACATAAAAAAGAAAAGAAATGTTTACAAATTTAGAAAGCGTAGACGCAACGTCTACTGGAGCAAAGTATATCAAAGCAGGTATACACACAGTTAAAGTAACTAAAGTTGAATCATCTAAAGCAACTAATCCTAATGCAAGAACACCATACATAGACTTCCATATGGAGGCAGGAGATGGTAGCATAGGTAAAGCTCGTATATTTGGAGATAGAGAAGGTCAATCACCTGAAGCTGCTGAGTACAAAGCAAAGATGCTTAAAAGATTATTAATGGCTTGTGGTGTTACAGATTTTAAAGATTATATAAAAGCTTGTAAAGAAACTGTAGGAGCTACTGTAACGGTAGCTTTTGCAGAGCGTGAGTATTGGACTAACGACGATAATGATATGCCAGTAATACGCAAAGCTATTGATTACAAATGGCCTGTAAAAGATGGAGAACAGTTTGACCCATCTTGGAATAAGTCTATGAGTCAGGAAGACCTTCGTGCATATAATGATGCATTGGAGGCGGCTGGCACTGCAACAACTTCTGTAGTAGATGATATGCCATTTTAATATATAAATTGTACGGCAAGCCAAGGGTATACTATGTTGGTTCATAGGCTCTCGCTTGTCGTACATTTTAATTATGAAACATATAGCAAAAATAATTAACGGTAAAATAGTATACACTTACCCTAGTAAAGTTGAGCGACAAATAAAAAAGCTTGACAACACTAGTGTAATTGTAGAAATAAAAAAGAATACTGTAAAAAGAAGTGGTGCTCTAAACCAATACTATTGGAAAGTTGTAGTAGGTATTTTAACTGATGAGTTAGGATATACTAAAGAGGAGATGCACGAAGTCCTGAAGTCTAAGTTTCTATATAAAAAAGAACTAATAGGAGATGAATGGATTAGAGTAGCTATAAGTACAACTAAACTAACAAACAAAGAGTTTATAGATTATATAGACAAAATAAAAATGTTTGCAAGTCAAGAGCTTTCTATTTACATACCTGACCCTAACGAAATATGAAAAGAATATTTATACCAGGAAATGTACCGTCCAGTAAAAACAGTAAACAATGGACGGGTAAAATGTTGATACATAGTAAAGCTACTAGAAATTATATTAGGGATACTAAACAGCATTACATAAACAATACACAAAACTTTTATGAACAGGTTGTAGAACAGGGATTAAATAATGAATCTTTGTTACCTACATTCCCAATACATATTGACTTTTATTTTATAAGAAGCAGTCGTCGTAAATTTGATTTTATAAACCCAGCACAAACAGTACAAGACCTTATGGTTAAGTATGGTTGGATAGAAGATGATAACTGCGATATTATTATGCCACATTTTAGTGGTTACCATGTAGATAAAAAGAATCCAGGAGTATTAATTAAAGTTTTAAATATGAGTAAAGACTTACCAATTATGTGGGGTTTCGAAGAGCCTAATCATATGAGAAGCGAAGAACACAGAAAGTTTCTTATTGAACAGTATAATCGTAATAGACCTACAGAAGAACATGTGCATACTATGGCACAGTTAAACAGAGCATTATTAACTAACGAAATAAACGCATTAAGCAATGGCAAAACAGACACACGCAACAAGACTACTTGAGTATTTAAAAACATACGGTAGTATAACATCATTAGAAGCTATTAGAGATTTAGGTAACACTAGATTATCTGCTACTATATATGTTCTTAAAGATGAAGGACATAATATACAAACAGAAAACACTCAGGTAGCAACACGATGGACAAACAAAGATGGTAGTAGAAAAACTACTACAGTAGCTAAATATAGTTTAATACAATAGTTATGGGAGTAAATAGCAGACAAAATAAAATTAAAAAACATAACGAAGAAGTATTTAAAATATATGATGTTTGGGTAGACGCTTTAGATATAAAAGGATTAAGAGAAGAATGTAAATGTTTATTTAAAGAACTACCGAAAGATAATAGAAACTATATAGTAAAAGAAATACTTACTATAGCAGAATTACAACAGCTACAATTAGAAACAGGAGTAGAAATTATTAATGTTAAAGAAGACGGAACGCATGAGCATTTTAAAAAATGAAGGTATAATTACAGATGATAATTATTATCAAGATAGAGAATACATATCATCTAGCATGGTGAAGCAGGCTTTACAAGGAAGCAAGAAGCGGTTTGATTACGCAATGGAGCAAACAATAGAAAGCGAGGCATTACTTGTAGGGTCTGCATTCCATGCTATGATGTTAGAACCTGATGAATATAAAAAACTATACGCTTTTGAACCAGCAATGGATAAAAGAACCAAAGCAGGTAAAGAATATATAGCAACTTGGAAGGAGGAGAACAAAGACATACCGTATCACCTCCCTGGTAAGCATGAAGAAATGCTTATTAATATGCAAGAAAGTTTAAGTAATCATCCTGGATACAAAAAATTAATTGGTGATGGAGAACGCGAAACAATTAAATTATTTGAACTACAAGGAACTAAATGTAAAGCTAAAGTAGATTATTACGATACTAAAGATAATTACATAGTAGACATTAAAACATGTAACTCTGTAAATGTAGATGATATAATTGAATCTATTAAAAAGTATATGTATGGAATACAAGCAGCGTTTTATTTAGATGGACTAAAAGCGCATAAGTTTTATTTTGTGTTTATAGAAAAGAAAGCTCCTTACGATGTAGTAATAGTAGATTTTGTATCAGGTTTAGAAGAAGGTCGAAAAGCTTACGCAGCAGGTATAAAAAACATACTTAGTTTTAAAGAGATGGGTGACAAGACGTGTTACAATATGTTTAACAAAATACTACAACTATAATGCATACGGTATTTGTATATGGAACATTACGAAGTGGTTATAGTAATCACTTCATAATGTCTCCTACTGTAAAGATAGGAGATGGTGTAACTAAAAATAAATATGCTTTATATTCAACTGGTATACCGTTTTTAGTAGAAGACGAACAAGTATCTAGAGTAAAGGGAGAAGTATATTTTGTAGATGAAACTACGTTTGAAATACTTGATTCTCTTGAAGGTCACCCAAGATGGTATACAAGAAAACTTATACCTGTAATGGTAGATGGAAAAGAATATACAGCATGGACTTATTTTAATAAACCTGCTGGTAAATTAATTAAATCAGGAGATTATGCAGAGAAATCAAAATAAAGAAAAAGCTTATGTAGTTAGGACAGAAACTTTTGAAGAAAGAATGAGAAGAAAATCTGAAGAGGCTGTTAACAATAGACATTACAAACATAAATGTTTTGAGTTAGTAGAAGGCCTTATGGGGTTAGATAGGTATCAATTACTTAATTCAAGAAAACGACATATAGTTTTATCTAGACATTTATTACATTACGCATTAAGAAAAAAAACAACTATGACATTAGAAGCAATTGGTAAGCTTACTGAGCGTGACCACGCAACTGTTGTACATGGTGTGCAATATATAGAAGATTATTCTAAAACAGATTCGTATATTAATGTTCTTAAAAAATGTATAGATGAAGAAGTTATACCTGAACTATTTAAAACCAGAGATATGTTTACATTAGCAAACAGCGTAAACAGGTCAACAGGTACAAGAGTAGAGGGTATATATAACGTAATATTTAAAAATATAAATTTATTTCAATATGAGAATGCCAATATTCTTCAACCTGATAAAGTATCGGGTAAGGTTATACGGAAAGAAAAAAGGTCAGACCGTCTTGCGAGACAATTACTCGGAGAGGACTAGTAAACAAATTTGTATTGGTGACACAGTAGAAATTGTAAACAATAAAAAGTATAACAATAATTTACATAAAAGATTACACATGGAAAACAAAGGAAGATTAGGATGCGAGATAGAAATAATAGATGTTGCACCTATATCACAACATGGTTATTCTATGGTAGACTTTGAAAAAAGTGAGCAAGCTACTTGAACGCTGCGTTTATGTTCTGATTAAGGGGGTTAAATGATTTGGTCGTCTGCGGCCCCCTTAATTTTGTATTAAAAAAAAGATTATGAAAATATTTTTAGCAGTATTAACAATTATAGCATTATATGCATCTTATGAAATTATGGTGTATAATAAGATTAAAAAAGAAAATGAAAAGAATAATAAAAAACGCTCTACAAAGAGCTATAAAAAAAGGAAAAAAACTACAGGTAGTACAAAGGTATCTAAAAATAATACACAAAGTAAACGTAAGCCTGGACGTCCTAAAAAACAGATTAAGAAATGAGTGAAGAAAACATAACAGTCAAGATATTAAATCTATATGCAATGTGGTATCATAAAGAAATGCTTGACGAAACAAGAGAAAACCCACCAATATTAAATGAGTTCCTTGAAGTTCAAATTAAAGATGGTAATATAGCTGATTTATTTAATAGCATACCAGAGTTAAAAGGTATAGCTAAAGCATTAGAATTGTAATGGTAAATCACAAAAAAGTATATATAACATTTTTTAATTTAGACACATGTGACCACATTCTGTGTACCAGTTGCGGACAAGTTGCTCAAGACATTCATCATATAAATGCGCGGGGTATGGGCGGGAGTGAAAAGGATTATATAGAAAATCTTGTAGCGCTATGTAGGATATGTCACGATAAGGCAGAAAGTAGTCGCTCATTTAATAATTATGTTAGGGTTAAACACCTTAAAAAAATAATTTACATGCTGGAAGAAGAGTAATCTTCTTTCGGTATTGTAAAAACTGCTCTAAAGTATACTCGGTAGTTTGACTACTTTATAGGTACATTATAGTAATACTCACATTGCATACCATCCTTCTTATGCCACACAAAAGCGTGCGCTCTCTTCATGCACGATATATATCCACTATCATCATGCCATTGGTCTGTAGGACTCATACTTCCCAAATGTCTTACAGCTATTCCATTCAACTCTTCTACCTGACCCATTATATTCGTTTTAAGGCTATGTAGATGCCCTCTATGCACTTCAATATGTTTTACCTTACTCCACACATCACGGAATCGTTGCGATATTACAGACGCTAAATTTTTGTAGTTCTTTACACGATGTCCGTGGTCAAAAATTAACAAACACTCGCCATATACATATCCTTTCATCAATGACCTATTATTATCTACTGTAATATGTGGTGTTTGTTCATATATAGCCTCAAGTGCATCTCCCATATGTAACATAGATTCTTCATCATGATTACCTGGTACTACAATTACTTGTACAGGAGCTTTTTGAGATAATGCATTTATACATTCTACTAAAAGCTTTCTACCATATCGGTAAGCCTCATATGCTGATACAGAATTGTTTTGTGGCGTTCCTTTTGTTGTTGATGCAAAAGGTTTGTCTTTATCTATATTTAAAAAATCGTTACCTACTACAAATACTATTTTTTCGATTTCGAATCCTCTGGCTCTGTAAAAAAGGGAATCAATAGCATCGTGAAGCCTAGTCCTAGCCACGTCAAGAGAATAATTATCACCACTAATGCCCAACTTACCAAGATGCAAGTCGTATGCCCCAATTTCAAGCAAATACTTGTCATTATCTTTTGTATTAATTTTATAAGTCGGTTTAAATGCATAGGATGAAAAACATTCAAATAAATCTTGTTTTAAATCTTCGGTAAGTTTTGATACATTTTTCCATATATCAATTTTTTTAAATTTTGCTTTTGTTCTGTACATTGTTACAGTAACAGGCTTTCTTTTTTTATTAAAACCAGTAACTTCATATGTACCGACATCAAACCAGTCTACCTCCCATGTTTGTAAGTCTACTTTACAGTTTTTTATTAAATCGTCTAATGATTTAACTCTACTGCTATCTTTTACTGAAACTATTAATGAATCTTTTTTTTCGTTTTTGATTATCTGCTCGTTGGGTAATTTTTTATTTTTTTCCACGATTTCTTGCTCTATTTTTAGATTGCCTTTCTTTCACCATCTTTCCCTTTTTAGTATGAGACATGTCTTTTTTGTCTTTATTACCATATGTGCCAGATTTACGATTTTTAGCATTTAATTCTGACCTGTATTTTCTACGTTCAGAAGTAGAATGATATTTTTTATCATATTCTTGCTTTTTTTTGCGTGCTTTAGGGTTTTTTGCGTAAAACTTAGCACTTTTACTTTTACCTTTACTTTTTCCAGCTAATGTGTTTCTTGCCATAACTATAATTCTTTTGGTTCAAATAAAAATGCAAAATAAAAAAGAGGTAAATAAAAATGATGTTCCCAATATGGGTGCGTTTCAGTAGGCTCAAAGGTTCTAAAACCAAAAAGTATACCTGTATATAAACCTATTTCTAATTTACGCATTACATTATATTTTTTTCGCTTACACCTATATCTATAAGCCATTGTTTAATTTTAATACCTGGAGATTCGTCAAAATATAACGAAGCAGAACCTATTTTAAGATGCTGATTATATAATAAATGATACATTACTATATTTTCTAAGCTATCATACTGCTTCCAGGTGGCGGTGTCAGCAACTTTACCATCTAGTTTACCGCCTATATAAGCTATATGCTTGTAGGACTCACATGTAGTTGGGTGTTCTGACTCTACCGCTCTGTACCTTGAAAGCTGTCCATTAAAGTGTATTATATCGCAAGATACAGATAAATTATATTCTTTTTTTTCGGGTACATGTTTATATTCAGTACCAGTAGAGTGTATTATTAAATACTCAATCACTTTTTTCTTATTTTCTCAATACTGCGTCCTGCAAAATATGCACCATACACAGTAATCAAAAGTGTTTGATATATAGGAATATACGCTGGAGCTATTTCAAACCCACCAGCATTACCATCAAATATAGATATAACAACAAACATTGCTGTTAAAAATATGCATATTAATGGTCTTATATTTTTAGAAAGCCAGTTATCAGACTTCATGTCGGCTTCCCATCGCCTTGTGACTTGTTCTTGAGCCTGGGACTCAGCTTTCATCATTACTTCTTTTATGGCTTTTTTAGCAGCCATAGCTTCTTCTTTAGACGTAGATAAATTATCTATTACATTACCTACTTTTTCTATCACTCCCCCACTTAAAAAGCTTAATAATTTGCTCATATAATAGTTACTATGTCAGCAATTTTATAAGCAGTATCACCATCTTTATCTTTATATGCTTCTAAAACTTGCTTCCTGTTTTTTTCTTTTTTTAACGATATATGTATCCAAGCAAAATCAAATTCATTTATCATTTGGTCAAACTGTAAACCAGATTTTAAAACCCATTGATATATTTCTTGGTTGCACATTTGACCATCTTTCCAAAATTGCAAGTCCAAAGCTTCACCTTTACAATGTTGACTTTTAGTACTTCCACCAATAGCACGATTGAGTTGCGGACTGCGATAACCACTACTAATACGGATAGGACCAAGAGCGTCCCGCATAGGTTGTATAAGCTCTGTAATA
>TARA_R100000329_G_scaffold5219_2_pt1 | contig 16589 bp, 20 predicted proteins | sample TARA_R100000329 | Tara Oceans TARA_R100000329 (sample SAMEA2620783) | marine metagenome | biome: marine biome (ENVO:00000447); feature: surface water layer (ENVO:00002042); material: "saline water (ENVO:00002010), including plankton (ENVO:xxxxxxxx)" | depth 5 m | reverse complement strand
GTCATTTGTGCCGCACATTAGTAGCGAGTTGATAACGGGGTTGTACGGCGCTTGCGCCCAATTAAGAGTAGACTTTTCCCAAGTTGCTGTAGATGCTGTCCAAGTATTAGCTAAGTCAGGGTTTACAATGCCTTTGGCAATGTAGTTGACGTTTGGTAAATCTCTAGTAGACCATGTGTTATCTTGATAGTTCCATATGACAGCAGAATCAGGAAAATTATTTGTAGCATTAGTTGCGGGGTAACAAATCCAAACTTCTGATTTGTGTTTGTTGTGTACTAAAAATGTTTTATCAGCGGCACCAGAATCAATCTCGCCAAACAAGAAATCCTTAACTCTGTCCTCAATCACGCTTTTGATGCTGTTACCATTATGTAAAACAACATCGTCAGTGGTCATTAAAACATGACTGCCGTTACCAAGATCGACTACAGCCTCTTTTGCAAACAATCCTGTATCTTTAAACTTTTGTCTAATTTGAAAGGTAAACGCACCGCCTACAAAATTGAGAGCGTATATGCTGTCCTCTAGGTAAATTATTAACTCGTTGCCCAGTTGTAAGGCGTTTAGGATATGACCTTCTGCTGACGATATAGAAGTTTCAGCAGATTGCGAAGCTGCACTTCCAGTGTTCCAAGTGTTTGTCCCGTTAGTTGCTGCACCTGCTGGTATAGCATCACTCCACCTAATTGTAAAAGGTTTTGCCGTACCAGAGTCAGTAAGATTGAGAGCAATTAGATGATTCTTAAACGGAACAATAGCTTTGCACTTTAGAGTAGCTGGCCAATCTGGCAAATCTGTAAACAAACTACCAGTTTGGGTTAAGCTTTGGGGTACGTCTAAACCATTGGTCAAAACCAATACGCCGCCCAAAACACCACCGCACCAATTGTTTGAAGTACCTGTCAAAGTGGTGTACGCTCCACTACTGCGCGTTACAGCTGCGTGTGTAGTGCCTGTAATTTTGTGTAGGGAGGTAGCACCACCATATATCCAGAGGCTATTACTACCTTGTAAGAAGTCAATAGCCCACAGCGGAGCTACTGTTGGGGTTCCTAACACCTGAGAATGACCTAAAATTTTACCAGCTTTGCCGTCTACAAATCTAGCGTTTTGAGCATCGCTAAAAAACGATGGTGGCATGTCATACGGAGACAAGTCCTTGTTTAAGGAAAAAGCCCCCTGCTTGGATGATATGTCAAATATTTGTTTAGCCATCGCCAGTAGTTTCGTCAGTTGTCCACACTACATTTTTAAATTCTGCTCTAGCAATAAATTTGTTATTTTCAGTTAGCAAGTTCCCACCTTCTTCTTGTATAATATTAAAATTATCAAGAACCCAGTTAGTTCCTCCGGTTTTACTAACCTTACGTCCCACACCGCCGTCGATTTCAATTTCGGGAAATCTATTATTAAATACAGAAGACACCGCACCCATTTTTACGCACCTCTACGGACTAAAGAACCAGGATCGCCTTGGACTGTCATGGTCATAACATTACCACCGTACCTAGCTTTTTCTTCTGACTGCTTAATGTCTTCCAGGGTTCTGTTAAAGATAGCGTCAAATCTGGTAATTTCGTCAGAGTCGTTTAAAAATATAGCACCTTCTAAACACGCGCCGTAAAGATACAACGCTGGAAACTCTGTTAAAATATTGTTGGTAGTAACACTGTCTGACAAACTGGACAATGTGTTATAGTAAATTAGCTCTACAGTGTACGCTGCATCAGGTGTAGGAATAATTTTTATTGTTTTGCCTAAACTAGAGTAAGATCGTGGCGCACCGTTTGCGGTAGTGCCGTATTCCCTAGTTCCAGATTCTGGAGTCATGTAGGATAGAGCAGTTTTATTATTTCCAGAAACATAGCTAACACTTCTAAGCTCAATAAGGTCAGCTGGAAAATCATAGATGTCTGTTCCAGAAGTAGTGGTAGTGGTCACCCTACTTACATTAGCCCTTGCTCTCAGTTCTCTATTGATACGGTTTTCTGTAAGCGTTATAAAATCAGGGATGACGCTTGTAAGATCGTCCCTGTTAAGGTAGTTTGCTACAGATGTTTTGAGTTCTGAAAACGTAGAAAGAGCCATTATAGTCTGCCTTCTCTAGTCCTAAAAAATCTATTTTCTGGATCGTTCAGAAGCTGTTTAATTTTAGGCCAGTCGTTTTTGTTCATAATATCGACACCTAGTTCTCGCTTCCACTTTTCAATTACAACAAGCGGAATGCTGGCTACTTTACGCATACCAACTGCGTTGTCACCAGTGCCGTACATCGAGTCTCCCGTTAGTTCTTTTTTGTTAAGTTCTAAAAGAGGCTCAACGTCTTGTACATTTTGCAATACGACTTTATCTTCGCCGTGATCGTATTTAAATTTTGTTTTAACAGGATCAGTCATGTTCACTCTCTAAGGTGGGGGAGAGCAATTAGCCCTCCCCCTGTTTAGACTAGCCGATGTCGTACACAGCGCCGAGAGCCTTCTCGTTTTTAACTACGAGAGTGTACTCAGCAATAATTGCACGCTGTTCGCCATCAGACGTACTGGCAACTTCACGCTGGAAGAACGGACGCAGATAAGCTACTCCGTAATACTCAGGGTCAAGCAACCAGACATCACGGGCGCGCTGGAAGCGGTTAGGAACAACGGCCATTTCGCCAAAGTCACTAACATAAACATCCATGCCACCGATGATGCGCTGATCAGCTGTATCGGTAAAGTTGGAAACGCCACTAGCACCACCTACGCCAACAAAGCTAGAGAACGTCTGCTTTGCCGAGGGAGCCATCATCAGGTATTTGATGTCAGCGCCTTCATCATAGGCCGAAACAATTGCCGCCTTCAGCAATGTTTCCGTAAACGCACGGGCAGAACCGTCCGAACGAGTTGCGGCACCTGCGCCTGACCCGTTAGAACCGTTCGATGCTTTGGAGATGTTCGTATTGACCCAAGTGGTCAACGAGCCAAGCTTACGAACTGTGCCGTCAGCTGCCATCGCAGCTTTAGCTTGGTTGACACCAACCATTGCACGTTCCATGTCGCGCTTGAGTTCTTTGGAACGCTTGGACATTTGGTAGGCAAGCTCTTCCTTACGGCCTGCTTTCGAGACCGCATCAAGCGTACCGGATACCAAAGTCGTTTTCAGACTGATCTGACAAATGTTACCGACACGGGTGGTAGCCGCTGGCTCTGCTGCCGTAAGCGTAGCACCTTCTTCGTTAAAGTTGTCAGCAGCTGCCGCTAGAGAGTCAGTCTGCCATTCGTGATTGACTGCAATCGCGTCTGAGCGACCGCCCATCGACATGAAAGGCGTATCAGTCGGGGAAATGTCGTAAATTACATTCTCCAGGTCTTCCCGAAGACCGGCTGAGGAGAACGTAACGTATACACCAGTTGGCTGTGCCATGTGTACTTACTCCTAAAGGTTATGAGATTAAATCCAGAAAAACATCTGCGGCATCTCTAGCATGACCTGTTTTCGACAATCTCTCTCGTTTAACTTGGGCAACCTTTTTGACTCTTTGTGATTTAGTCTGAGGCGTTCCTGATTTAACGACTTTGGGAGCAACTTTAACTTTTTTGACACCTTTAGCTGCATTGTCCTGCAACATAGCTTTGTGCAATACCAATACAACTCTGTGGTCAGTGATGCTATCTATTTCATTGGCTGGAAAACCAAGACTAAGCGCATAGTTCCTAAGATCAGTTTTTAAAGTCGATCCCGGCTCAGAATATTCTGGTAAAGCTTTAGCTAGAAGTTCTGCCTCTTGCTGTACCTTCTGAGTTACTATTTCATTAAACTCTTGCTGAGACTTCTGCTGCACTCTGGCGCGTTCGTTATTCAGCTGAGTTACTCTGTCCTTAGCTTCTTGATACTCAAGACGCTTCTCCATGTATTCCATTGGGTCTTCGTCTTTTAGTTCCTTCCAGTCAATATTCTCAAACCGTTGTAACTCATAATTTTGGTTTTGAGCCATCTGCTCCAAAACTTGAGAATACTGTTGACGCTCGTTTTGGACTGCTTGTAGATTAGCCTCGTAAGCTTTTCGCTGCTCTGCTAAAGATTGCGATTTACGGGTATAATCCGCTTGCCGCTGGTAACCATCTCGTAGCTCGTCCAGTGTAACCTCAAACTCTTCACCGTCTACTTTAACAGTGTAAGCTTGTGCGGTCTCTGTAGGAGTTTCCTCGTCAGCTACCTCGTACTCGTCTACCTCTTCAAACTCTTCGGAAACTTCTTCTTCGGCCTCGTCAAAGGCTTCAGCTTCATACTCTTCTGAGTTATCAATGGCAGGTTCTTCGATTGTTTGTTCCGGATTAGTGTTTTCCTCACTTCCAAACATGACATCGAACATTGTAAGCTGTGGCTGTTCGACTTCCCCTTTGGGATTGGTCTGTGCCTCACTCATTAGTTTTCTCCGTTTTCTATTTTATCATTATGGATAAGAGCTTGCAGGTCTTCCTTAACGGAACTCAAAGCGTTTAGCTTCATCCAACAAAGTTCTCTTTCTTCTACAGTATCAGCTATTGTCCATTCAGATATTAGCCTGTTACTTATATTTTGCAGTGTCTCTTTAAACACTGGGTTTTCAAGAATCATACTAGCTTGACTAGCTTGTTCTCTTGATAAAGTTGATGGGTTAGGCATTAATTTATTTTTTCTTCATCTTCTTTTTCATCATTTTTTTCTTAGGCTTCATCATGCCGTTTCCGTTTTTCTTTCCGTAATGTCCAGGCATAGCATTCTCCTACCATTTTTTACATGACCAGTATCTGGCCGTTAGTTTACTAGGGGGGCTAGAGTCGCAACGGTGCCTAGCCCGAAAACTTTTGCGTCGTTTTGGTTGGTCCTTCTTAATAGACATATTAGGATCACCGTAACGTATTAGGCGAACCTTATTGCCTTGCTTTGCCAGTACAGCAAATTTTTTATTTTTACCCGGCGTCCGCTTTGGTTTGTTATACCCGGAAAACTTCTCGCCTCTGTAATTTATTGCCATGTCAGGTCTTTATAATAAAGTTAATAGGTTGTACTTTGAGAACAGCCGTTCCAGAGGATGCGGTAGCTGTTTGAGATGTACCTAGAACAAATCCACTTCCTACACCTGCGGGAAAAAATGTTCTAAAATCTGGAACATTAAAGTTACTTCCCGAACCGCCAAAGGTGGTTCCTATCACGCCAAACAAAACAGAATAGGTAGAAGTAGAATAAGATGAACCATCGCACAGTAAGAAATCGTTTATGCCACTAATTGTTTGAGTGGTAGGTATTGAGTTAGATGCGAACATCATAACCGTACCCGTTTCAAACCCTAATTTATTTAACTGCGCTGCTGTTGGATTAACAGCGGTGGTTCCTAAATTTGGAAACTGCGTCTGAAGGACAGTCTTTACAAGGCGAATATGATCGTCACCTTCGGATATGTTATCACCAGCAGCAGGATTGGATGCACTTAGCTGGCTAATATAGCTGGCAGATTCTACTGTCATTTGCCTAGTCCTTAGTTTATTTTACCATTATTTTTAACAATTGTCAAGTTAATGTGATGCCTCACGATCACTGAGCGGTACGCCCGCTGCTATTATGTAACCAGCTTTTAAGTTTGTAACAGGGTCGTACAATTTTAAAATAGTTGTATTTTTTTCCTTGTGGTCTCGGTACTGAGATACTACAGACTTAACACGTAAAACAACAGGTGGAAAAATTCGACTGCACGCACCATCAAGGTGTTTAGTATTAAGGACAGTAATGTATTTTGATACGTTTTTAGAATCTGCGAGAGCCACATCCAGTATGTCTTTTTCTTCACGGCACATATAAAATACACTGACTTTATCGTCTTTGCCCCAAGTATCCTCTGCAATAGCTGGGTGCAAAATTGCAACAAGAAATATTAGAGTTGTAATGAGTATACGCATTTTAATCTTTCAAAGGTATATCGGCCCATCCAGATGTTAAATTAACCTGGCGCAGGGCGGCAATGTCATTAGCAGCATTGATTGCTGTTAAAAGTTCTTTTTCTTTGGCGTAGGCATTTGCAACGTGGGTAGCAACAGCAGACTTTAAAGCATCCATGTCTGTGTCAACAAACTCAGGATCAGAAATAAAAGTTGTTTCTACTGTTGACTCGTCTTCCTGCACAACGTCTTTTACAACTGTAGCAGCTGCTTTCCAACTAACTGTGCCTGTCATGCGACTGATGGCAGACTGCGAGTCCCTGTCCGTTGCATAAAACTTATTGTTTAAAAATATGCCACCTGTTTCTACCTCAAACCGTTTTTGAGATATTTCAGATTTTGCTTGTTCCTTAGCAACTTCTATAGAAATGTCTTTTGCCGAAACGCTAATAACCCATGCGTCTCCCGATACCTGACCAGTTTCGGAACCGTCTGTTTGATATTTTTCTAAAGTTGGTTTATTGTATTCTATGTTTCTTAAAGTACCAACGGACGTTTCAAACGGTAGCCTTGGTTGTTTGTTGCCAACAAGTCCTAGCATTTCTTGTAACCTGTTATTCCAAAACCCTTGGTAAACAAGTTGTCCATTGAGTTCTAGTGCGATCATTTTGTTTACCTTCCGTAAATTGGTGGCAGCGTACCATTACCGCCTATATCTGCCATAGCCAAGTAAATATATGTTTCACCGCTTGCATTTGAATTTGCAGCAGTGTCTCTAGGCTTAAAGCCATCAGCTAAAATATCAAATGCTCCTATTTGTCCAGGCGTATCAACAGCAGTTGAATTTGGCAAGAGTATAGAAGGGCTGGCAATATTAGTTGGATTTCTTGTTGTGTCTAAGGTGTTCCAATTTCGATTTGCCGCTAGACTTCTAACCATAACCCATCTTGGTTTGAATCCTAAATTTATATACGGACCATCATTAACGCCATTTCCAGTATATTTGCCCACTTTACAAACACCGGGAACACTTCTAAAACAATATGCAATCATACCATTTGTGCTGTTACTTTGAGGCGCTGCGCCAAGTCCAATTAAGGTAGAAGACATTGCAGACTCATCCCATATTGTTGTGCCAGCAGTTCCTTGAACCTCATTATCGTTAATTTTTAAATGGTCATTGTCACTTGTCATAAACTTGTGATAAACAGGTTTATTTTCTCCACTTTCTGCTCTGGCAATCGCTATGATAAATTCTGGTGTTCCTCCCATTCCATGCCCGATAGTATCACCATGACTCGCACTTCCTGTCCAAGATACTACAGAAAAGTGTCCAGCATCTGCTGTTAGTGCAGTGCTGGCTATACTTGGAACACCTGTTGATATTGAACCTGCTCCAATAGAAGAACCTGTCGTAGCACTGTCTCCAACAAGCCACTGCCAAAGCACATAGCTTTCATTAGCAGTATTTACCTGTACATCACTGCCAACCTGTACACCTCTTTGAAGAAAGCGTTGCACAGTGTTGATATTCGTAGTTTCTGGTGTGGTAGTTGTTCCATCTGTATGAACTTCAACACCAACTCCTCTGACTCTGTCTACTAACACATGAGAGTCAGTAGAATCTCTATTCTTAATCCATGCCCAAGCTGTAAGTTTAGATGCAGTATCATCTAAATTATCTTGGTTGACTGCTTTGTATCCAGTTGGTGGTGTATAAACAAAGTGACCATTTGCGTCAGCATTAAATGTTGTAGAACTACCAGAGAATGTATTAGGGTGTTGTCCAAAGTTAATGGCATACGTTTCAGCACTACTGCCACCTCTGCCAAGCAAAAATCTGCGCTTTACACCAGTCTTAAAAATTGCTTGACCGACTGTAGTTGCATTTGCAAATGAGTCTCTTGCACCACCTGCTCTAAACCAAGTATTATTATTACCTATAAAGAGTGTTCCTGCATCTTGATCTAAAGCAAATTGTAATATATCTCCGTCAGCATTAAAGTTGTTACTACCCGGTGTATTACACCATGCTGTTCCTAAGCCAGCACTCGATGAGTTTGAATAAACATAAGCATTTCCAGCAAAATTATCAAATATCACTTGCTTTGTAAGACCACTGATTGGGTTATTTGATGTTACTAACTCGTCAAATTCTACTACTCCTAAATAAACTGAACCACCGGTATTATAATTTACTACATCAAGTTCCCAATACCACTTGCCAGTAGCAGGAATGTCCATAGTCGTATAGGTTGTTCTCTGGTCAGTTGCAGTAACAATCTGTGTGTTACCTTCACTCAATGTTCCAGCACCGTTTAAACCACCATCGAACACATTAAAGTTTTTAGTAGGTGTATCTGCACTTTGATCAGTTGAGTTAAAGTTATTTTCTGCCCAGTGGTGGTTTTCACCAGATGTGTCAGTTCCAGCACCGTTACTTGTCCCCGGTGCAGTGCCAAAAGCTAGTTTCCATCCGTTGTCGTTAAAGTTTCCAGAATACGCTTTAGGAACCCAGCGATTAGTGCTTGTATCTAACTGACCAAAATCTGATGCTTGTTTCTTTTCGCCATCTATAAAATAATAGTTTGCAAGGTAGCCATCTAAGGGACCACCAGATGTTAGAGTCCGTCTGCCAATATTATAAACAGCACTGTCTTTATTTAAATTCATATCTTGATTAGGTGATGGTTCTGTTGGTAAGGCAGAACCACCTTGATTGTTCTGAAGTAAAGAACCTGCCGTTGCAGAAGGTTGTCCTTGATCTACACCATCTATTTCTACTTTTAAACGAGAGCCAGAACTTGCTGTAGTATCTATCCCCATACAAAAGTGTACCCAACTACTTGAATCTGTAAATTTTCTTTGAGTTCTAAAGCCAAAACCAGAACCATCATTAGGATCAGCATACCAAAGTTCACCGCCACCCGTACTATGATCCAGGTAAATATTTCCGTCTGGAGCGCCTCCACCCGGTCCTGTTGACAAAAGATATTGGTCGCCTGTGCCTGCACCCGCTTTAAACCAAAATGATACTGTAAATTTTTTAGCATTTGTTGGAGTGCCGTAAGTGCGGCTAAGATAAGCACTGTCGTCATCGTTAAAGATAACTGAATTTGCCACAGTTTCTGAATCAGTGAACGGAACAAAGTCACCTACTCGCTGAACTCTGCCATTACCTTCGTAGGTAGTAGCATCAAAATAATCTATTCCTTGATAGTCTGGTGCTGTTAAAGTGGTACTGTTCAAAGATTCAAAACCTGACGGTATTGTGCCATCAAAATCGTTTTGGCCAAAATCACAAGTTAAATTTCCGCCGCCCCCGGCAAAATAAAGTGTTTCGGTACTGCTAATTGTATAGGTAGGCGTAGCCCCAGTAGCGGGATTGCCCCCGCCCAAATAAGTATATCCACTTCCTGTATCAGAACCTAACCACAATTTTCCTGTATCAGCGTCAAAAGCAGCAATAACTTTGTTACCTGCACTTAAAGCACTTGTTGAATTGGTATCTGAGTTGTTTGTACGAGATAAAAGATTTACTCCCGTGTCAACAAGAGCAAAACCTTTTGCATCACTTCCTAACTTTGAATTTCCTACAGATTCTGTCGCAACTCCTAAAGTAAAGTCACCAGCACCAACCTCACCTGTTACTACCCATTTTCCTGTGCTAGGTATGGCTTTTGTAGAAAGAACTGGACCATCACCGCCACCAAACTTTAGATTACCTTCAGATAACGTAACTGTACTACTAGCAAAGTTTCTAAGTGCATTCCAAGTTGTATAGACTTTACTTGGGGTATGCGTTGACTGATTAGCCGCTGCACTCATATTAGTAGCGGTGAAGTCTTTATTATTGTCACTTATATCATTACCAAGATCAGAAGCAGCAAAATCTAAACAAGCACTGTTTCCACCAGCAGACGTAGCTAGTGCAGCAATTTCACTGTCTTTCTTTGGAATAAACTGAGAACCGTTGGTTCCCATTGTAAACGTATCTAGGAAATCACTGACTGCAAAATCACCAGCTTGAATAGATTTGCCTTCTAAATAGCAAACCTGTGCATAGTACCCCTTGTAAAAATAACCTAAAGATGGATGTGTATTTCTGCCAAACCTTAAATCAACATTTCCAGTTAAAGACCCTCTTACATCTTGGTTATCTGGAACTGCTGTGAGAGAACCTGTTTGTAATTCACCATTAACATACAATTGTATACGAGATGTAGTAGGAAAAACTGAGGTATTTGAATTAAATGTAAACAGTAGGTGATACCAACCTATGTCTCTAAATAATCTAGCTGTTGTAATTCCTCCACCACTGCTGCCACCAGAGCCTACAGAAAACCCAATTGTGTTGTCAGCATTAAGAGTGCATTGCGTATCGTCGTTAAAAGATGCAATACCCGCTGAAGTGCCAAGAATAAATAATTGTTGCGCTCTTCCTAACTCACAAAGGTTTACCCACATTGAGATGATAAATTCTTTTTGACCGTCTGATGATAAAGTAAATCCTGTACGGTTAATGTCTTCATCAGATCCGTTTAAGAAAACTGAATTACCAATCAGAGTTGAGTCAAATGCTCCCGCACCTGTTACAAGGTTGCTTCCTAAAAGTGGATTGATTAGCGCCATTAGGCGATCTCCAGAATCTCTAAAACTTGTGTGCCGTCAATGACAGTTGAACGCATTAGGTGTTTAGCACTTGCAGCGTTGTTGTAGGTTCCAGATACTTTGTCATACCCGCTTGTTGTAATTGTGTATCCACCTGTCCCGTCATTGGTCGTTATCATTGCAATGACCGAGTTTGCAGTTTGAGGAGCAAGGGTAAAACTTCCGTTTATGGTAAGCGTTTTGAGATTTTCTTTAGCAGTGGCAATTTCAAGTGTTTGCGTGCCTGTCCCACTGTTTCCAATTGCTTCAATGTCACTGCTAAATCCAGCGGTAAGGTTGTCGGTTACGTCTGCAAAAAGCGTATCTGCATTGAAAGCAGCTACGTCTGACCCAATTGCAACTCCTAGATTAGTCCTGGCTGTTGACGCATCACTAGCGCCTGTGCCACCATGCGTAAGAGCAAGATCAGTTGTTAATCCTGTCAGGGATGTAATGTCGGAATTTGCTCCTGATGCAGCAGCGCCTAGACTGGTCCTGGCATCTCCAGCTGATGTAGCATTAGTGCCGCCATTGGCTACAGGAAGAGTTCCACTAACTGCACTTGCCAAAGGAACCTGTCCATATGATGGATCAGTTCCATCAGAAATAAGAACCCGATTAGCTGAACCAATTGCAAGTCTTTGAGTTGCAGAAGCTCCTCGAATTATAATATCTCCCCTAGTGGTTAAGGGGTCTTCAAAACCTCCCAATGCTGCCAAAGCTGCCGAAGCACTTGTAGCACCCGTTCCTCCAGATGTAATCGGAACCGTGTTCAAACTTACTGTTACAGACCCTGTAGACTGGTTAACAGCCACTGGGGTAGTTGCCGCAAGAGTAGCCACACCTGCCAAAGCTGATGCCAAAGTTGACTTTCTAACTTTAAACGTCTCTCCAGCACTGACATCTACAATTGCTAGAACATCATCATCTGCCAAATCAGCTTCAACTAGCTCCGTAAGCTCTGAGATTTTTTTGTTCGTAGCCATTGTAAACTCCTATTAGCCTTCAAGCCAAGTAATATTAACCGTGGCAGTTCCGCTGGCAGTAATGGCAGCTATTTCGTCATTTTCAACAACGGTAAAAATGCTGGAGTCGCCTGAGTTAAGTAACACACCACCTGCAACCGTAGCCGTGGGGTCCGCACCGGGACCAATTTTGACGAATACATCTGCCGTTGTAGCAAGCCTTACCTTGGTAACCTGGGCAGGGCATCCTCCAGAGCGCGTTGCTCCAGATGTAGTTGTAGCAGACAAGTTTTCACTTGAATTTACTCTGTAAAAGTTATTCTGTCGAGCCATTTGACTTTCCCTAAGCTTTAATGTTTTTATCCGAGTTCATTTCAAAACCTAGCTCTATACCTTTGAGCTTTAGTTCTTCTCTTTTCAACGCCATGTCGTGTTCTAGTTCAATTCTTTCGAGTTCCATCTTAGCAGATTTTAATTCTAATTCTTTAGCCTTTACTTGAGCTTCCAATTGAGATGCTTGAGCTTCTGTAATCATAGACTGTGCTTGAGCCTGCGCTAATTGTTCTTGTGGATTGAGCGGCATAGGCTCTGTAGAAGGCTGGCTAACAAACTTGTCTACATTTTTAATGCCCATCTCGCCTGCTATTTCCACAACGAGATTGTATATATTCTGGGGTCCAACAATACCTTTTGTTTGAGTAGCTACCTTTTCAACAAGACCAGCAAAATTGCTCATATTCTGCAACCTTACATCTTGGTCTCCGTAGCCAATACCAACCTCAATGTCTACGTCTAGGTCTTCTCTCCAACTTCCAGGATCAATTTCAAAATATTGATTGTTCAAGCGTACAATTTTTTTACGGTTTTCGTAGCGTTGAATAAGGTTATAAATTTGTTTAAATAGGTTTCTAACACCAGTATCAGCAAATATTCTAGCAACTAATTCCAAACGCCCTTGTGCATTGGTCAAAGCAGCTGTGACTGCCCCCGTTGTAACATGCGTTTTTAAAACGTCAGCTGATAATCCCTGTGTCTTAGGGTTGACACCTGTGCGTCCACTTTTAATGTCTTCCCAGTATTGCAACATCTTAAAACTGTAGTCTTGCAACGCTGGAGTTTGTATTGGCGTTAAAGCATTAGGACTGCGAGTACGAACAATGCCGCCCGGACGGTTTGTTAAAAGATCGTCAATGTTTACCTGACCCTCAACAACTTGGAATCTACCGTTGTTGGCAAGGTACATATTATCTAGCAAATTACGAGTTAGGGTAGAGCGAATAAGCTGAATGTCTTGTACTGTTTCTGCAACGCTTAGACCAAAAAACTTGTGCGGGATTGGAATTGGGCAAATTGTAGAAAACGGGATGTAGTCAATTGGCTCAACGTCTAGCAATTCGTTTCCAGCGTGACAAATTTTATGCAAGACGCTAATACCAGAGCCGTCCATGTCTATCTTCATGTACGACTCGTATATTTGCACAATCATTTCCGAGTCGGCAGCTGCCTGATTAGGATAAACATCCGTTGCATCGTAGGCATGACGCGCCATGTACTCCTGAGACGTTGTAATGTCATCTGCGCCACCGACGTAACCCGGCAGGGAATCTACAATTTCTTGGTCGTACCCCATTTTTAACAAGTCGCTTTTAGATTTGTGCGAGCGATGGCAGATAAACCTAGCATCCTCCAACGTCTTAGCGCCTCTGTTTATCAAAAACTCTTCTGGTGGTACGTTCTCAACGGTAACTTTGCCAGTCATTACCGACCTTGCAAAGGTAACATCGTGCGAAATTTCTTCAACCTCTACAGGCTCACCCGTCATGGGGTCAATAGCTTGTTTTATAACAACCGTCTCAGTATGCTCCAGTTCTTCCAGTTTTTCGTCTTGTATGAGAAGATTATACTCGTTTTGAGTTAAATTTTCGTATGTTTCAGTTGTTGTTTTTTCAATATCTTCCCAGTAATGCTTTACCACGCCTACTTTTTGCATTAAAGCGTCTAGGAACATATTGTACAAAACCATAAAACCATCGTTTTGCTTATAGAAAACGTGATTTACATACTTGGTCGCTTGATCTGCAATGTCTTCGTCTTCTGGACCCTCTGGAACAAACTTAACAACCTTATCACCAGCTGTGAAAATACGCATCAGTGACGGCATCATCCACATTAGGGTATCTTGAACGTCTGTTACAACAACCTGAGAGCGACCATCTTCTTCATTTCCGAAAGGCTCCCCGTAAAAGTACTCCATTGCCTTTTCACGTTGGGAACTAATTTCAGAATCCATATAGTCAGAGGAGCCGTTAATCTCCCCTTCGACCATTGCTAGAATTTCATCATCGTCTAGGTTATAAGCCATACTATGTTCTCTTTCTACCAGAGGCTGTGACAGACCACTTGACGCGCCCCGGTCCAGTTTTTTTACGGGCTTCTGCCTTAGAAATCCTAGAGGCTACTCGTTTGGGTCTACAGGCTGGGTAGGGGCGATTTCCATTTTTGGAACGCCCGCACTTTTTGCCAGTTTTGACATCTCGCCAATCCTCAGCAAACCACTTGCCCAGACCACCCTTAGCCACGTTTTTTTACCCTATTATCTTTACCCGACCAAGTACCGCCCATACGTTTGTATTCTTTTGAGGCCCAAGCGTTGGCATAAGCACTGGGATATACCTTAAACTTAGCCTTAGCTTTTGCCTTTGCCCGTGACCACTTGGCTGGATCGTTAGGTTTTGGTTTTCCTCTTGCCATTTTTACTTCCTAATTTTTTTAAGTCAGCGGCGGTAATTTTATTTCTTGGTGGGGCTACCCGTGCTAGTTTCTTTTGCTTTGCACTATACTTACTAAAAGGCATTATACAATTCCTGCACTAGAGTATCTAATTTCTTGCTCAAATCCGTATTTTCTGTAATGCGTTTTGTTCTTCATTCGTTCGCCAAATCGCTCTATGGAAAGAGAAGCATACCTCATAGCACTTATAAGATCGTCTTTGATCGGCACCACTCGTCCATTTTTTCGATGGTAGAGACGCATTTCTTCAAGGGTTTCAACACAAGACATAAAAATTTGCAAGCGACCAGTTTCAAAGCGTTGCAGCATGATGCTAAGGCCCGCTTCAATAGAGTTATTACCATTTAGTTTACCCTCCGTAGGTGGATTGCTGAAATGGTCAGGCAGCATATACACACCCAAGTCCCTGTACTGTTGTGCTAACTGTATGCCTGACCCTTTATCATGCTGTAACCCATCGTGGGGAAACGCTACTGGTATTCCCGGTGTTCTTGAGTTTAATACAGCTGCGTGAGTCAGTGGTGTTTCTTTGCTTCTCCGGTGTTCGTCATAGATGTAAATGATATCATCATCTGGATCATACGCTGCCCAAGAAATTGCAGTGGGGTGGTCAAAGCCAAAATCAATAGCGGCCAATCTTGGATAATGATCCGGTATCTCGAAATCTTCACATACAACGTCATCCTCAGACACTGGAAATACCAATCCTGAGCCAAATACTGGTATTCCCTTGGAACGCATATCCCTCTCAGCAGGACTATAGACCGCTAAAAGTTGTTCCTTTGTTTTTTCGTCCAGATGTTCTACGTCGTCCCAAGTTGCCGTTATTAAGCTCTGCCCAGGTTTTAGATCGTTCATAAAACTGCTTACTACTGATGTCATCCCACGTTCTGGGGTAAAGGTCATGTAAACTATACCATCTGTATCGGCAGTCCGGGTTATGCACTGGGAAAATATCTCCTGTTTAGGCTCTTCGTCAAGCCAGACAACATCTATTGCCTCGCCCATAAATTTTTCAAAACCTTGTTCGTATGCTTTAAAACTGATCTGAGAGTTTCCTCCGCTACGGTGTTTGACCAGTACGCTAGAAAAAGCATTTGGCACTCCTGGTTTACGAATTGTTTCTACAATGTTGTCCAGTGGTATCGCGCCTGTGCCCTTTTTTGAAGGGTCTTGTGGATTGCCAAATAGCTCTTTTTGGATAATGTCCCGTGTAGTGTCATTCGACTCACCAGCTGCCCACGCCTTGATGGGCTTGTTAAACTTATAACCCTTCCACCATTTAGGATAGTTACCTGTTAGGTGGTAGGCTGTTTCAGCTGCTCCGCAATAGGTTTTCCCCACTCTGTTTGCGGCCATTAAAATTCTTTGAGCGCAACTGTTGCCTTCAGAATGAAACCTAGTCTGGTAGTCGTAGGGACTATACTGCTCAATACGTCTGGTTTCCACCCGACGTTGTTTTTCTTGCAGCAGCTTTAAAATTTCTTCTTTAGTTGCCACGCAAAGGCACCACGTTTTCTGAAAGACGCTGAATCTGCTCGTCTAGCTCCTCGTCTGTAAGCTCAGAAATCTCCCTAACAACCGTCTCCTGTTTATGCACAGCATCGTACCCAGCCCGTGACAGGATGTCTCTGGCGGCATTCAACTTAACATTTTCAGAATCAGCTTCTCGCATTAGGCTTTCCAAGACAGACAAAGCAAGTGTCGCTGTCTCTCCAACTTTTTCCTTAATGCGTTTTTCAATATGGAGCCAAAGGTGCCGCTGTAGCCGCTTTGCCCTGTGTCCCGCATGGGAGCCTTCAGCCTTGTACCCAGCTGCGTGAAACGCTTGCTCAGGTTCTAGGTGGTTGTCTACCAGTTGTACAATAAACTCGTACTCTTTAGAGGTCATTTCCCTGTCTAAGGGTTTTGGCTCTTCGTAGCTGGCAAACTTTCTTGTTTTCGGCATATAATTTTTCTCAGTTTGTTTACGATTTGTTCTCGTAATGTAGGCACTAACACTGGTGTGCCACCAAGATAACCGGGAATGTATTTCATAGTGTTATTATACTATATATTTACAATAGTGTCAATAGGTTTTCAAAATACCCCCCGGAATGAACGCACTGGACTATAAAACAACTGACCACCACTGGGGGGGTCGCGGTCTCGTTTTGTTCCTGCTTTGTTCAAGGTTGAGAACAAAAGTGGAACAAAAGCAGATCGGACAAAAGAACAAAAGGTGAACATCCAATGGTGTGGCAATTTTGCAACAATGTTGCATAAACATCACTGTTGCAATTGTGCG
>TARA_R100000329_G_scaffold68732_1_pt1 | contig 16672 bp, 27 predicted proteins | sample TARA_R100000329 | Tara Oceans TARA_R100000329 (sample SAMEA2620783) | marine metagenome | biome: marine biome (ENVO:00000447); feature: surface water layer (ENVO:00002042); material: "saline water (ENVO:00002010), including plankton (ENVO:xxxxxxxx)" | depth 5 m | reverse complement strand
ACGAAGCACTCTCTCATCACTTCCTACCTCTTCCCACCATCATATATAGTTGCGTGTCCTTCTTTTACAAGAAGATCATTTATATTTACTTTGTCTTTATAAATTACACCTAAAACACGACCATATTTACCAACGCCAAAAGATTGCATTTCTAGATCTGATTTTTCGTCTGTTAGAAGTTCGATAAGTCTAGCTTTAGCCGCAAGTCCCAGGGCTTTTTCTTCGAGATCTCTAGTTCTAGACTCAGGTGCGTTAATTCCCTGGAGCCTAACACGAGATTTATGCCACACATCAAAACCCAAATCAATTCTAACATCAACGGTATCTCCATCTACTACCTTTAATACTTCTATTTTATAATAATACATAAATGATCTCCTATATAGTAAAGGGGGAAATAATCCCCCTAAACCATAAAATTTTGTTTAATTAGCCTTTAGGCATATTAGACATAAATTTGAAAGGTGCTTCTTCTAAAACATTTTGCAATGCTGAGAAAAACGCAGCACCACCTGCTACTACTGCACCTTCAACGACTGACATATCTAGCCAGCCTGATTGAGCAGCTAGTATTACTCCAAGACCTGCTTGTAGTCCAGTTCTTACTGCTCTAATTAATGACACTTTAAAAGCGTCTGTTAATTCCCAATTCATATTGGATCTCCTAACTTTCTTTTGCAAAAGAAATGTCCCAAGTTTTTTTACCTAAGACACCATCTTGTTGTAGCCCAAACTCTTTTTGAAGTTCGAGTACCTTTTTCCTAGATCCATTCCCATACCAACCGTCAGGACTTAAACCAACAGCTTTCTGCCATTCTTTTAGTTCATCTGATTGAATCATAGGTACTTGTACCTTATAGTATATTCCTGGCCATTTAGGAAAATCTTTAGAAAAATCATAAACTTCTGTTTCTGGCTTTGGTTGATCAGTAGGACTTACAGAGTAAACTGGCTCATTTCCAGATACAGCAATGTACTCATTGTCACCTGTGTCGTCAAAATCTACATACTTGACCATAACTTTTTCACCAGACAATATTGCATCTCTCACTTTTGGATATACAAATTTATATGCTGAAACGCTACTTCCCACCCAGCCGTCAGGTTTTATCAAATTACTTTCTTGATTTTGTCCTAAAATTAAACAACCACTGGTCGCCTCGTCATTATTACCTGTGTGCCAAAGAATATATTCGAAATTAGGGACATTATTGACATAGATCATGCCACGATGCCAGTCAGGTCCATATTTCTTTAAGTAGCGTGAGTGAAAGCCACCTTCGCTACGAAGCGTTAATTCATACACACCAGCAGGTATTCTGGTTTCATGTTTCTGCTTAACAGCCCTATATTCGTCCTCAACCGTGTAGCAGAGGAATTTTCGTTTATTGTCTGTTATATCAAATAGTATTCCACTAGTGGAATCTTTTTGTGAACTTATCCTTAATACTTCTAAAAACATACAATTTCATCATAAATGATGTAAATGTCGTTTCAGGTATTTAACTCTCGAAAGGAAAATATTCTTCGTTTCTTACAAAATATCCGCCAGATTTACTACTAATTGTAAAGCTGACCTGTCCTGGTGGTGCTTCATCCCCAGTCATATCTTTAAACCACTTAGATCCGTCGTCCATTGACGGTGCTTGTATAAACCATCTACCACGATTTGGATATTTTATATAGTGATGAAAATGTCCCCATACAAGTAGATCAGCGTCGCCAATAGGTGCGCGCCCCATACATTGACCAGCAAACCACTTTATTCCTTTATCAAAAGCAAATCTACCAGTTTTCACTGAAACTCCAGATCTAAATTGGTGGCCGTGAGCAAATCCAACTATCTTTCCTGATATTTCTATTGTTGCTGATAATTCCTCTTCTGGTATGTAAAACTTAACATGACCAAATGCTTTAGGGTTTTGTTCAAGTATTTCCTGTACTTGCTCGACAACTGCAACATCGTGATTGTCTGCAAAATTAGTAAAGGTCTTACCATTATCACGATTTTCACCGTGATTACCAGCTATTGCACATACAACTACATTTTTAAATAAAGGTGACCACTCCGTAAGAGCTTTTACCATTATTCTACGAGCTACCTTAACCTGATCACGAAGATTGAGCTCGACTCCATAGGTCATGTTGGCGTAGAATCCTGCGCAATTTTCGATAATATCCCCTAAAGATAATATGTATAAATTCTCGATCTTCTTACCACTTGCTCTTAGAGTTTCAACATGAGTTATAAAATCAGGTATCATTCTTGTCAAACGATCAACAATAGCCTCTGTACCTTTACCATCTGGTTTACCGATCTGCCAGTCACTCCAGCAAAACACAATGCTTTCGCCTTTATCAACTGCTATTTTCTTTGGTTTTTTAACTTTCTTTACTTCTTTAAGTAAAGCGTCATAATCAGGATCATCCTTTGATACTGGTTGTAGTGATTGTATCCTCGCTTTGTAGTAAAAAAGCCTAGTCCCCCCATCAGTCGGACTGTCCCAAGATCTTACCTCAACTGGTTCTATGACCTCATATTTTTTTGGATCAAGCTCCAGTTGTTTTAAAATATCATCGTAATGATTGATATTGCTTTCTTTTTGTGGCTCTGATACTATTTCGCCTTTGTCACCTTTTATCCTATAACCAGGCTCAAATCCAGTTGGATGATCTCTTTTCTTTCTACCTTTAGGCTTTGGTGCATTAGATTTGTTCTTGTTGTATTCTTCAAGACTTGACATAATGTTCCATAGTGTTTCGGATAGCACATCGTATAGAGTCAACTGTTAAAGGACAATCTTTGTGTTCTTTAAGCCATTTAGCAGCAGTTGCTGCTGTGACATTACCAGACTTGACACCTTCACACGCTTCTACCCACGCAGCCCTGTTAGACTCATTTAAATCTCTCCAAGCTACTGATCCAGCTTTGCTTGGATTTGATTGTGAGTATTCTGTCAAAGAAGTCATTACTCTTCTTCTGATTTAACTTCTGCTGGTTCTACTGGTGTCGTAGTACCACTAGAGGCCTGCAATACTTCTTGTAAAGCTCTGTTTTGAACTTTTAATTCAGAGTTTTTTAACTCTAATTGTGCAATTTTTTCAGCAGTGTCATTTAACATAGCTCTGAAAGTTTTATTTTCAGCTACTAATTTATTCACTAAATCTGCTGTTTGTTCTGCACTAAGTTGTTGCGTTTCTTCAGCCATAAATTACTCCTTCTATATTCAGTAATATAATCAATAGTATATACTAATTAAGACAATTTTTCTGTGTTTTTAGGATTGTTTTATACAACCACATTTACAATGATCTGAATTGTAAATATGCGAAAATGACTCTTCTGTGATTGTTCTTGGGGATCTAGTAGTAATTCTGCTTTTTTTAAGCAGTTCCTCTTCAAGATTATAATTACTTACCATACTCAATTATAAACTTATAATTAGCGTTTACCGGTCTTTAGTCGTCACCAGCCCAGTTAGGATTACCTCTATATTCGTCATATATAGTTCTTTCATAGAGATCTTCCATAGATAAGTATATCTTTTTAGCAGTAATGTAGCCCTTTGTGATCAACCACTTATATGGCGCAGTAAATATCTTGTTTTCCCACTCTAAAAACTTATCAAACACCACACATACCTTCGCACTCATCATCAAATAAAGATCCCTGATAATCTTTTGGTTCTGCAAATGTAGCCTCTCTTAGAGGTATTTTAGATCTATATAAGTATTGCTCTGAACCATCGTCATACTTTTTAAAGTTGGTTAAGGCAGCGGACTCGGAATTAGGGTTTCTTAACCACTCGTCAAACTCAACAGCATAAGCAAACTCTTCTGGGTAATGTTCTTTTAATCGTTTCCACTCTACATCATTGTGGTATGGACAAATAATACAAGCAGATCTTGGTGGTTTCGGATAACCCTCTTTCTGTGTCCAGTCTATTATGTCTTGTCTTGTAATTTCCTCTTGTATATATGGATAGCAGTTAACCTGCCATTTTGTCATAGGCTCTTTTACTCTTTGTATTTCGTCAAAGGAAATACCCATAACCATTTCTACATATTTATTTCTTAAATTCTTAACACCTAAAATTTCTCTAACTTTTTCTTGTATTGGCCTGATCTTGTATTCAGCAGTACAAGTCCTTCTACCAAAACCCATTTTTCCGTCTGATTTTTTTATATAAACAGGAATTAGTGCGTATCTACCTTCCTTAGCTTTGTAGTCGTTAATTATATGTCCTGTATTCATAGAGTTTCTTACAACTTCAAACTCAACACGGCCTTTCATTATCTTTTTTAAATATTTAAGCCACTCGTAAACTTCTTTAGGCTCATTACCAGTATCAGCAAACATTGCAATATCGACTGGTTCTATTTCTTCTCTAAGTAATTTAAAAACTAAAGCAGAGCTTTGTACTCCAGCACCTAAAGATAAAACTCTTAGATCTCGATCTCTTTCTAGTGTTTTTTCGTCACCAACTTTTAATTCCTGCATATAAGCCATATCAGTTCCCCTCTATAAATATACACTCTCCTGGACACTCCTCCGCAGACTCAATAACCAAACTTTCTTTACCTTTAGGAACAACAGCTTGACCTTCTGCCCCCTGTGGATTACCGAGATCTTCTGCAAATATTTTGTCACCCTCTTTAACATAAGCTAGTCCATCATTTTGCATTACAAAAACTTCTGGACATATCTCTGCACATAAACCATCTCCTGTACATAAATCTTGATCAATCCAAACTTTCATTTTTGTTTCTTCTTGTTATTTCCCTATATCCGCCTGTAAACTTAGATCTTAATCGAAAAGACTCATTATCTATGGCTTTGTGTTCAGTATCACTAAAAAGCTCCACCGCTAACTCAGTTTTTTCTCTTTTAAACGGTATGCAGTGTAAAAAAGGTGTTCCTCTTTTAATAATAGTGTCACCTTCAGCATGCCAGATACTAGGAAAATTTACTTGATGGAAACTGTCTGTTTCAACAATTCCAGGAATTACGGTAAAGTCGTCATTTTTATGTAATAAAGGTGGTATAAAAAGTGTTGACCAACCTGGTGGTGTCCAAAAAAACCAGGGACTAGTAAATTTTACAGCTCTTTTATAATCGCTATCTTCAAGAGGATAAGTAGAAAACTGCTCATTGTCGTGAAATTCTATATGACTGCTTGGTAAGTTTATTTGGTTTGTTTCAAAATGAAATGTATCACCGTGTCTTTGTACCAGCATGTCGTACCACATAGGTATAATGTATCCCTGCGTAAAGTAGTCAACAACTGCTGGACATTTTTTAATTGTATGACTGTTGTAATCTTTAAGCATTTCCCCCATTTTTGGAAATGGTTGTATATCTAGTCTAGCTAGATCAAGTGGTAAGTTTTGGAACCAATCAGGGATCATCTGTCCTGCTGGTACTGGTGGTGCAGTGTCAATTAAAGCTGGCGACATAGTTGCAAACTTTATTTCATTTTTTTTAATCCATTTCATTTATACCTCTTTTAAAAAACCAATGATCAGGCTCCGCATAATGCAAAAACAACATACCAACTTGATTTGTTTCTGGATTAGGGAACTTTGATCTCCAATGCTCTTGATCTTCACCATAAAAAGCTAAGGCCTGATTGTCCCCTAAAGTATATTCTTTACCCTCTACATATAAAGGCCACGGTGTATTTTGATACAAACACAGATCTAAAGTATATGTACAAGCGTTATCGTCTTTATGTGGTAATAACTCTGCCTCTGTACCTTCGTAATGTGCAAACAATATGTAAGTCTTTTTTAAAGTATCAGAGTTAAATATTTTTTTAGCTTTTTGTTCTACGCTTGACAAATATGTGCGCATTTCTGGATAATCGTAATCAGATACAGAATATCGACCAAAATAACTATCATAACTAAATGTCTTATGTTTACTTTTAAGTAGATTTCTAACATAATTAAAACTACCAAAATCTAGTAGGCTATCAATAACCTTTACTTCTTGAACCATTTTTTCTTCGGTAATAATTTTTTTGGTCTACGAGCAAGTGCGTCAGTGTATAAAGTATTTGTTTCTCTTCTGTTTATTGCTGAACCTACAATCATATTCCATCTTTTACTAAATTTTTCGTTCCACTCTACAAACTCTATTTTCACTGGTTTAGAAAAGAGTATGTTAAACATTACAGTATCGTGGTTTAATTCAAGTGTATCTTGTGTTGTGTCTGTCCACTCAAAAGCCCAAGATAAACCCCTAGTCCAAGCGTGTATAGGCATAAAACCACCAATTAAAGATATTGGTAGATTTTTACCTGCGTTTCTATCACTAGGCACTACATCAAGCCAAACTTCTGGATCATCTGTAAAAAACATAAAAGGCATAGTTATTTGCATAACAGGTTGATTAGGATTAGCCCAGGCCTCTTTTTCCTCCATAATTACATCATTAAAAGGTCCGTGATGTTTTACAGCACCGTGATAATTAGCAGAAAAATTAAAACCACCAAAACGATCAACCTCGTCAGCAAATTGATTTTTACCTAAATTTACTTTTACATGACTATAAGGGAAGTACATTTCATAAAGTCTATTTCTTTGAAACTGTGTAGATACACAACCATTTGGAGCTTTTACAAACTTACGAGGCATACCATAATTAATTACAGGGATACTTCTTTCTTCTTCGTGTTCCTTACCAGCTACATCTGCAAGTGGTTGAGGTATTGTAAATGCAACGACTGGTAAATTTCTATTACTTTCCCTTAATGGTTTTTCCCAAATACTTGCTATATCAGGTATTTTTATTGGGCATTTGTTAAATAATCCCATCTTCTTCCCACCTCTTTCTATTTTTTTGAGTAAGCCAACGGTAATAACCGTTTTGTCTAGTTCTTTCCGCAGCCCTACTCTTATCATAATATTCTTTATCTTGTTCGTCCATAACCCTTACATCTAAATTTGGTAGAGTTTCTCTTTTAAATGGTATAACTTGTATCAATGGCATACCCTGTCTAAATATTCTTTCACCTGTACCGTGATAGATAAAAGGTATATTCATTTGATGATATGAGTCTGTTTCAACTAAAGCTGGCATAATTTCTAGATCTAGATTTCTGTGATACCACGGATCTACTATCATAACAGACCAACCTGGAGGTGTGACTATATCCCAGGGATTTTCAAATTTTAGAGCAGTATTAAATGAGTGTTCTAAGTAAGGCATCTCACCTATTGATTTGCGATCATGGAAAGTTATTGTGTTTTCAAAAGCGTGTTTGTTATACCAGTTCAAACCAGTTTCTTTTGTATGATCTATTTTTAAATCCAGCCACAGGGGTATGATGTATCCTTCATACATTATATCTTTAACACTAGGACACTTTTTAAGTGAGTTATCCTTATATGGAACAGTATTCCAACTTTCATCTTTCAAAGCACCGTCTTTACCGTCACGCATTTCAGTCCACTCACGCTGTAAATTTTTATACCAAGCTGGTACAAACTCTTTAGCTGGTCTTGGCGGTGCTAGATCAATATACTCTGGTTTCTGTGTTAAAAATTCTATTGTATCAAATTTTAGTTTGTGCTTTTTTGTTTCTAAAAATCTGTTGTACTTTTTCCCCATCACTATATTCCTACTCCAGTAATAGATCCGCAGTCATTACTGCTTGTAAGTGATCTTCAGTTTGAGCAGTAAATTGTTCTTTTAGTGATATTGTGTCATCAGACTCCCAGTGAATAATATTTACACTAGAAAAATTACTTTGCAAATATGAAATAGCAGTATTAAGAGAAGTTATCAGATCAGGCCTCCAATTTATTACTACTTTTACACCAGTATTGTTTGCAATAGTAGTTTCTGCACCTTTTAGTACATCTAACTCTTGTCCATTTACATTTATAACAATTAGATCAAGATCGGTTAGTCCTAAACTATCAACCGTAATAATATCTACTTCTTCATTTGCGTCACCAAAAATTAGATCTAACAAAGCACCAGATTTATTGTCTGCAAAATAATACATATTACCTGTACCGCTCTCATTACTACAAGCCTTTTCTATATTTGTTGCAGTATCAAAATTACCATTCAATATAGTAAACCTTTCGCTTACTGGTTCTATATTTATAGTTTCAACAGACTCAGCTTCCAATATACCAGTTGCTACACCTACACCAGCACCCACAATTAGTGCTTTTGAAAAGCTACTTGCATTTTCTTTAAGCCAAAACTCAACAGACGGATTTATGTGTCCAAGTAAATCTACTCTTCCAAATTCTGTATGGTCAGTTTCGTCAATATTAATAGTTATACCATTTCTAAATAGTTGTGATTGTGTCATAAATCTATCCTAACATTTCTTGTGGTAAATTAGAACCTTCTGGAAAGTACATAGGTGGCATACCATCAAAGTCTAACTTATGTCCTAACCAAGTCACGATAGCATACTTAGTACCACTAATAACAGGCATAGCTTGATGTGCGTAAGCCCAATTACTTGGAAACAATACTAGTGCTGGTTTTTCTGGTTTTACCATTTCGTCAAAGTGAGTAAAGTATGTACCACCACCCTGATATTCAGAGGGGTTTAAAAGTATTAGCGCTGATAAATGACGAGGGTTATGTGGTGCATAATCACAGTGAGCTTTATACTCTTGTCCACCCTGATAACGCAATAATGTATATCCTTCGTCAAAATGTATATTCACTTCATACTTATTACAATATTCATTTACATAATCTTGTAATTTTGTTGCTAAAAGTGTTTGTATATCTTTTAAAGCAGAAAATTCTTTATCTTTACCGTGCTTAACCATTTGTCTTACAGTCCTGTGTTCAGGTGGTAAGGTAGCATATTTACTTATAGGAAATAACTTATTACTTCTTATTTGACCGCCTTTATGTCCTTTACCTATACCTGCGTCTTCAAACTTAATTTCAATATTTTCGTCTTGATCAATGTTTTCTATAACATCTATTATTTTTTTAGACACCTCGTCACTTAAAAAATCCTCGTATATCTCTACACAACCCATTACTATTTTCATAATATTTGTCTCCCTGATAAGTTTTCTAGATCCTCTCCGTCTAAATATGAATCTAAATCAAATCCACTAGAGCAGGATACTAAAAAAGCTGACTTTCTACCATTAAGTAAAGGTGTTGTAGCGTGAGAAAAAACAAATGAACTAGGCATAATAACAACTGTTCCTGCTGGTGGTTTATAAGCACCATTATCAAAATATCTAAAATCTAAACCACCACCCTTAAAATTATCGTTTAAATATGTAAGTATTGTTATACGCCTAAGAAATGGTGCGTTCCAAAATCTACCTGTTTCAGGATTTCTAGTAGATCTATTGTCGCCATGATAATTCATAAATTTTGGTGGTCTGTAAGTTATATACTGGTATTGCTCCATCCAATGTATTTCGTCTTTAACATCTGGGTATACATCACAATACTCATTTATTTTATCCAGTGCATTTTGTTGAACTTGCCAAAAAAAATCTTGACTTTCTTTGTGTCTAAATTCTCTTTCTGGATCAAACCTTATAGGACCATTTACATTTTTTACAGTTTGATTATTTCCAGGCTGGCTTAGATCTTCCTCTGTTAAATTGTCTTTCCACCTATCTACTTCTGAATCCATTAAATCAACAATACCCTCTGGAACTTCTAAACACTTTTCCCAAGCTAATACACCAGGAACTATTTTTTTAATTTCAGCTTGTTTCCAAAGTCTATTCATTCCTCTTCCCCAACAAGTTCAAAAACTGATAGTTCTGAGTCAGCACATAATTTATCATCTTTGAAAAATTTTAGAATATACCAACCTGGATCTAGCCTTATATGATCAGTTCCCCATCTACTTTTTTGATGTGTATAACTTAATGGATGCTTGCTTACTAATTTATGATCTTTTTGTGGATTGTCATAATCTTTAGACCATATTTCTAATTTAAATACTGGGTTCTCTTCAAACTCTGCGAAATCATCATGAAGTAAAAATTTTGTAAAATCGGTATTAGCACAGGTATCAGGCACTAACAAATGTTGATATTCAGGTATTTCAAAGCTGTGTTCTTTGTCTTCAAACTTTATATAATGTTTGTTATTTTCTGATACACCGTGGTGTATTTCTTGAAACTTACCTTCCCACTGATCTTTACAGTCGGCTAAAGACTTATCTTTAGGTACAAAATATACCTTTTTCATGATCTCCTCCCTTTACAGATCTAAACTAGATTTGGTCTTGTTGTAAGTAATTCTTCAAGATAGTCAACGGTGTTCGCTAATACATCGCTTTTAGTTGCTTTGTATGCTGCTACATCGGCTTGAAAAGCATCTTCGTCAAAATCTGCTGGTACTTCACCGAGTTTATAAAGACAATTAGCAATCGCTTTGTCAACCATTTGTAATGCGTCAGCTTTTTCAACATTTAAAGCGTCTGCGTCTATTGATAAGTCCATACTTTCTCCTATATCGTAAGTATTACCACACAAGTATAACATTAAAACTGTCGAGATTAAGTCCATATCATGACCTACTTCTAGGTCTAATGTTTCTTGCGGTATTTGTATTGTAGTAGATTTTCTATAAGTATTGTAGATTTTTGCATAGGTATAATGTAGTTCAGTATCTACACCAGGATTTCCGTGTTCTACTGTGTCGTGTAGTGTTTCGTCATCATCAGATACTTCTTCGCTATATTGTAAAACAATTCTTTGAGGGGCTATTGCCGAATAAGTATTGTCTGTAAATAAATATTCTGAATCTTCTTTTATAAATACTTCTGAATAGTATGTTTCACCAACTATATATTTATAACCTGTTTCTCCACAGAAACCGCATAATGGTTCAGTACAAAATGAACCGCATAATTCTTTACCGTACTCTATACCAAAGTCTTTTCTGCGAATATAAACATCAGCTACCTTTGATCCGTTAAAGTCTAGATCTACATAGCCAAGATCTCCTTCAACTGTAAAATCTAAACCAGTTCTAGGAAATTCGTGAAACTCGCCGTCTGTGTCATTATCAGGAAACAAAAGATCTTTATCACCCTGATGTTCTCCAGGCATATAATACAACTGGTAGTCATCGTAATTTTCGTCTGATCTTTTATAGTGGATTCTAACTGTCGCCATTTTCTACCTCTGTATCTGGTTTGTCGTGTAAACCCACGCAGTATCCAGTTGGACTTTTACCACAGGTACATTTCTTAGCCATTGTTATACCTTAAATGTCTTGACTGTACCAGCCGCGTATCCTGTCACATCAGTAGCTACACCTGTCAAAGGTATGCTTTGAGAAACTATAAATATTACACCACCACCAGTAGTCGTTTCACCACTAGCTTCAATAGTTCCATACCCCTGTAATTTTCTTGCACAGAGAATAACAATTCCACCACCGTGATTAACACTATCTCCAGCGCCACCCTGTAATGCTTCTGCTGTTGTTTGGCCACCGTGATGTACAAGAGCTTGTATAGCAATGTCAGGATGATTAAAGTATTCTGCACCTTCGCCTGGTGCGGTAGCTGTATAACCATTACCATTACCACCTAAAGAGTTTGTGACATTACCAATAGCACCACCTCTTAATGTTCCTGAAGTAGAAACACCGCCTACTCGTCCAATTTTCGTATCACTTTGGTTTGATGAAGTAGGTGCTAAAGCACATACATTTCTTACAAAAACTCTATACCCTGCTGTATCTAAAACTATTCCTGGATTTACTGTCAAATTGTTATAGTGCATATCTCTGGTCAAAGTTGTATTAGAAGATATTGTGACATTACCATCCATACCAGATCCATAAATGCTATCTGGTATCACATCATAGGTTGTGTAATCTGGTGGTATATAACCGTATTCTTTTATATTGTATTCACCTGTTCTTGATATTGGCATAATTACTCCTATGATCCTGGATCAGTATCGTTTGCATTGATGTTATATACTGTCACGACTGATCCTGCTGTTGCTGTTCCTGAACCACCTGTACCTGCTGCTGCTGCAACTGTTAAACCGCTAGGTAGTGGTTTCTTACCTGATATTAAAACTACTGCACCACCACCAGCGTTATAAGATACTGATGCTGTGCCTTTTGATCCGCCTGCGCCACCTGGGTGATAGTTTGTTGGATTAGAGTCATAGTTTGTTGGATTGTTGTTTCCACCATAAGAATATCCATAAGAATATCCATAGCTATACCCATAGCTATATCCGTAAGAATAGTTGTTTCCAGGATACGAATAGTTATTTCCTGGATAGGAATAGTTATTACCTGGATGATAATGTGCGTAATGATAATGATAAAAACCACCAGGAAAGTTATTTATTGGTGGACTTGGGTGCCAATGATAATGTGTATGTGAGCTACCTGGATTAGATCCATAGTTTGTAGAGTTAGATCCATAGTTGGTTGGATTTGATCCTGAGTTTGAACCATAGTTTGCACCGTAATTTGCTCCATAGTTTGCACCATAGTTGGTTGGGTTAGTATTTCCAGGATAAGAATAATTATTACCTGGTGTTTGTGCGTCTGGTGCTGGTGCGCCGTCTGTTCCGTCAGAACTTGCTGTGGAGTCGTCAGCGTCAGCTCTAATTACACCATCTCCTACAATATTTTTTGCTACGATTAACACAACACCACCGCCGACTGCACCTGTGCCTGCTGTGGCTGCATTACCGTCTGCACCTCTACCACCATCAGCACCGACAGTCTGATAATCAGACCAGTTAGTATCACTACCGTCTGAACCACTTGTTGGGGTTCCTGTTATCGCACCGTCGTCTGCGCCTGATCCACCACCTAAAAATTTAAATGTATCTGTTGCTTGATCAAACTTTTTACCTGCTAAAGCTGTTGTTAAGTTAAAAAATTCACTTGATCCGTCAAAAAATTGATTGTTGTTATGATCACTATCAGTTTGTTCTGATGATCTACCACCTAAAGTATCTGTTGCTGCTGTTCCTTTAGCAAAACCACCTTTTAAAGTACCAGCAGTTGATTTATTACTAAACCTACCGATACGAGAGGTACCGTCTGTAAATGTTAATGTACCACGAACAAATAAACGATAACCGTTAGTATCTAGTGTGCAACTAGAGTTTATTGTTAGATCGTTGTAATACATATCTCTTGACAAAGTAGTATTAGCAGCGATAGTGACATCGCCGTCTTGACCATAGCCGTATATCTCGTCTCCGCCTAGTCTGTCAATAAAGACTGGCTCTGGTACATCTATAATGGCCATTATGTCACCTCGACACCAGAAATATGTATATTCACGGAAGTAGCTGCTGAACATTTTGCTGCTACTGAAGCGCTAGCTGGTATAACCATAGCCAAGTCAATAACTGTGGTTGTATTAGCTGATACAGTAATATCACCAAAAATGATATGTTGATCTCCTGTTGTATCCCCTGAAGGAATAATTTTGATCTCTACTGTTCTATCAGTAGCGGTATAGTTCGCTAACATAATTTGCTTGATAATACACTTATTAGAATTACTGAATACTTGTGCTTCAGAAGTTCCTAATGCTGTGACCTCTGCTAACTCCGCTGCATTATATATCGCCATTTATTCTCCTATAATCCCATCCATACCAACGCTTCATTTGTGAATAGTTGGACTGGATTTACTTTTTTCATTGCTGTTGCTGAATTGTCATATAACATGACTAAATCGTTATCTTCGTCAACATCTATTGATGTACCGTCTGTTAATCTTGTAGCGTCAATCGCTATATCGACAGCACCGCTTGTTGCACCACCAGAAATACCTGAAGTTGCACCAGTTGTGACACCTGTGACATCACCAACATCTAGTTGCAACCAAGCGCTTGAAGTTCGCACTTCTAGTCGGTCATCGTCAGTATTGTAGATCACCATACCTTCAGTTGCAGTTGTTATAGCATCTCTTTCGGTTTCTGTATAGGCAGGTATTAAAGGTCCGCCGTCTACATGGCCATTTTGAAATTCTGCTAGACCTGTTGAATCAGATCCAGTCATTGCTACTCTTATTAATTGTTGTCTATCAGCCATATTTATCTACCTTTTCCTAAATAGTTTTCTGGATCAAACTTGGAATCTACATAATCCGCAAGTGTTTTCCCACCACCATTATTATATTCTAAAGATTTGTGATCTACGGCTTTTCGCTCTTGCTCAGACAATTTCTTTATTTTAGTCCAATCAGTAGGCGCACCATTATAAGTAGGTGTTAATGCTTTATACTTCATTCTTCCTCTTCTCCCCACTCGACATAATCGTTATCGTGTGTTGCTCTATGAATATGAAAATTAGCGTGTGAATACAAAGTCATTATTCACCTGGTTTCGGATTGTCAGATTTTACTTGTTCTATATGATCTTTCCATGTTGTAGTGCCATTTATTTGATCTTTATACTGCATATCTAACTGATCTTCAATCGAGGCATACGCATTACGCCTAGCATCTATATAAGAAAACTCTTGATCCTCGTAATTTTGCCACGCATTGTCTTTTATAGCTTGTTCATAATCTTCTTCAGTAAATTCCATACGAACATTATTTACTGTTTTATACATCCCATCACCACCATTAGCAGTTTTCTTTGCTTCAATGTCAGTTCTTGCTTGATCTGTAAATTCTTCTAATGTAGCCATAATTCTCCTATCTTAACATATTTATTCTTCGACTTTGTACAAGCTAAATACACCAGAGGAAATATTGGCACCTCCAATATTCAGCATTTGTACGCCATCGTGAGTTCCTGTACTTTGTAATATTCCACCACCATGAAAACTTCCCATTCTTCCCTGTGATGTATTCCTGTGGATATTTTCATAAACTATGTAGCTGTATTGTGAGCTGTCGTTAAAGTTGTGTAAATAAGCTACCATATTAAAAGCATTATTCATAGATGTACCAAGTCCTTGACTAAGATCAATATTTCCTGTGTTGTCAATGATTGTTCCACCTGAGCTTGCATCGTTATACAATGTGTAGTGTCTGTAATCGTAATCAGAAGAAGTGACAGCACTACCACTTGCAGTAAACCTTATTCTTATATCTTGATTTGTTCCATCCATATACAACCCCTGAACAACGAGCATATATACATTTGTGCTGTCTATACCTGTTAATATGACTTGGGCTGTATCGCTACTGACAGTAGTAGTTGTTATAAGATTTAGTTTCCCTGCCATTACTGTTCCAATCCATATATTCTGCAAGTAAGAGTTTCAATATCATAGCTATCTCTATTTGTAAAAGATATACCTGTAATACTTGTGTTAGCTTTATGAACACCACCACCTCTAATATGTACTCCTATTTTTGTTGAAGATGGATATGCCATAGATCCTGTTTCTTGAAAACTTTGGTATGTGTAATTACTACCAAATGGATCATAGATCCACATTGATCCATTACCATTACCATGATTATCATCTTTGTCGTGATATATCAAAGCAAACTCATCTCTATTACTACCACCCAAATCAAATGGTGCATTTGTATATCCACGAAACATTAAATTTCTATGATCATAGTTAGCTGTAATTTCTGTTCCTGTGCTATCTACTAACCTAACATCCATACTATTGTTTTCTCTTTGTGTATCAGCACTTGTATTGTTGAATTGAACAAAATAGACTTTGTAGTCAGCAGAAAATACAGGATTAATAGTAATCTTGTTTGCATTTCCCTGCGTCACTTCTGTAGTGCTAATTAATTTTAAACTCATTGTTTCAATCCATATAAACTTGCATCTAAAACATCTATTGTTCCTGATATAGGGTACAACCTGATTCCGTCGACATTACTAAATTGTGGTAAATATCCACCACCGAAAACTACACGAAATCCACCTGTGCTATGTATTTGACCATGCATCATGTTTTGATAACTTTGTGTCGAACTACCACCTAATTCATAAAACCATGAATGACCACTACCACTTTCCCCTGCTGCGTTTCCTGTACTATAAATTGCTCTTATTCTGCTGTAAGTTGTAGTTAAACTATTGGCTGTTCCTGTGTCCATATATTTATAACCAAATTGATAAACTGAATCACTTTCTAAAGTTCCATTTTCAAAAAATCTTATTCCTAGTGCTTTACTGTCAGTATTAGGTTGAAAATTCGTGACAGTCAAAAGATGAGCTTTATAACTACTTTCTTGAATATCGCTAAAATCCATAACACTATCGCCTGTTGTAGCTGATTGATGTTGTATGAGTTCTAAATCCCCACTTGCTACTGCACCTAGAAGTCCAAATCTTGCGCTACCTAATGGCATAACTACTCCTAACTAAAGTTTTGTTGAGCATTGAGTAGAGGTGTTCCTGCATCGACAAATAAAAATGTTATAAGATCAATAGATCCTGATCCTGTGGTCATTGTATATCCTGCGCCCCCTACTGTTTTTGCAGTCACATCGCTACCACCATTTATAGTCACAGCGTTTATTGCAACAGTTCTGTCTGTGCTGTCTTGTGTAAGTTGAAGTGTAAATGTGGCTACACCTGAAGTAGGTACATTTGTAAAGTCTATGTCTGTTATGTTTTCTGAAAGAGTTATAGCACCTGTATTACCTGCTGACATATCTATTGCAACTACACCTGAAGAAGAAGTGACAGTTTGTTTTGTTTCTGAATATGCTTTTAGATTATTACCTTTA
>TARA_R100000329_G_scaffold270_3_pt1 | contig 17104 bp, 1 predicted proteins | sample TARA_R100000329 | Tara Oceans TARA_R100000329 (sample SAMEA2620783) | marine metagenome | biome: marine biome (ENVO:00000447); feature: surface water layer (ENVO:00002042); material: "saline water (ENVO:00002010), including plankton (ENVO:xxxxxxxx)" | depth 5 m | reverse complement strand
ATACAGAAACTCTAGGTCTAAAATCAAATGTGTCTGTAGCTCTTATACCACCTACTGTAGGAATATCGTTTGAATATCTTTCTTTATCGTAACTTCTAACAGTAAATACATCACCCTCGTCATCACTTGCAACACCATAATAATCAAATACAATTATCAATTGTTTACTAGGTTCTGGGACTGTTCTATTTCTAACTAGTCTAGAATAATCATAATATTCATTTTTCTGTCCCTTATCTAAAGTAAATGAACTAGTAATATTCTTATATGTACCAACTGTAATTGATTCAATATTAGTCTTAATATTTGATTCTTCAAATACAACTGAGTCTCCTTCAGAAAATTTACCAGAAGTAAGATATACTATCTCCAGTGTATTTGATGTTGGTTTTGAAACAACTCTTGCAACTACTTTTGAATCTTGATTTACTATGTTTTCACCAATAACAGAATCTTCATTTACATTTGCGGTGACGTTAAAAACTAATTTGTCTAATGTTGGAGCATTGACATCAGTAGATTCATATACTGCTAAAAATTTGACAACATCAGGATAGTTTAAAGATATTTCTTCATCTTGAACTCTTAATCCATATCGAGCATCAAAAACTAATCCGTCCTCAATTTGAGCACTTCCGTCTCCTTGAGCACCTGCAGCAATACTTCCAGATGTATCATATTTTGATCTAGTTACACTTATTTTTTGACTTCTAATATAATTTTTTAGTTTTGATTTTATTTTACTTTTTGTAAGAGTAACCTGTACATTTTGTGAACCACTTCCACCAGCAACATCTGTAATTACAATCTCACTACCATTGCCATAATCAAAAGTATCATTTGTTATAGATGCTGGAACTCCAGAAGATGCATTAAAAACAGAATATTTTTCTTGATCAAACGTATCGAATATCACATTTGATATATCTGGAATGTCGTTTGTCGCATTAATAGTTAAATCACCATTACTATCAGTGCTTTTAGTTAATTGGTGAGTAATTGTTAGTTTAGATTCTGATAAGTCAACACTTGCTACATTAGGATCTGCTAAAGGAACTACAAGAGATCCAGTACCTCTAATAAGAGGTGCACCCAAGAACATTGTAACTGTTTCTTCCTCTGGGAAACCACCATCAAATAGACCAGTAACAGTTCCAATACCTGTTATTGTCATGGAGGTTCCTGCAGTTCCAACAGTCACAACTTTATTATAAGTTTCTGTGCTAAATCCTGATCTAGTATATCTAACTATCGAACCTGGAGTTACACCATTAAATGATCTTTGTCCTGATGTGACAACATTATTTTTAATTGATACCTCACTAATACCATTAGGCATCTGAAATGTTTCTAAAATTGTATCAACGTTAAAAGTACCTACATTAGATAATCCTCTTACATCTTGTAATGTATGTGCTGTTACAACTCCTACAGTTCTTGGAAAATCAACACCATTTATTTGTAATTGTTCACCAACAGAAAAAGTTCCTGAAGTTTCATTTAATGTAATTGTTTGAGAAGGACCAGAACCAACAGCAAATCCACTTGCTCCACTTCTTTTTCCTTTAACAAAAGAACCATCTGGTAATTCTGCAGCACTAACAGATTGATTTAAAAATATATCAGTATTTGTTTGAATATCAAATAATCTTAATTCCCAACTTGTGTTACTACCCTCATACGGTGCATCTTCTAAATTAAATGAATATACCCTTGCACTTCCTATATTTCCTCTACCAGCATCAGATTTAAAACCATCATGTAATTTAACTACATCTCCTTGAGGAGCATATCCTTCAGCACCACCCGATGAAGGAACGTTAACTCTTAACATATTACCCATTTCAAAACCAATACCAATATCAGTTCTAACACCAACATCTCTTGGTTTATCAACATCTATGATGGTACTTGAAATTTTTTCAATTTCATATCCTTTTACATATGCTTCACCTGCAGATAGTTTTAAACACATTAAATCATCTGATGGTGTATTATTTTCATCTGTTGTATCGTCACTAAAGAATAATCCGTTATTTCCTAAACCATTATTCAATGAATTGAAGATGCCCATTTGAAATGGTGTTACACTATAATCTCCAGATTCATCGAAAGTTCTTCCTGCAATATAATCACGAATTTTATTATATTCAGATTTTGTTTGTATTTTTTTTAATTTTCCTTCATCTGTTCTTAATAATTCTATAAAATCTGCACTAGTAGCATCTGATAGTGGTCTTTTAGATAAGGTTAATGATATTTTTAATCTATCGGCACCAGGTGCTGCAAAGTTACTAAATCCTTTAGCATTATCAAATAAACTATTGTCCTCTTTTGCATTAACAATTGTTTCTTCAATATCTAATCCAACTTTATATGAAGGTTCATTAGTATAATGATCTAATATTATAGTTTGATCCGTCACATTTACAAAATATCCTCTTACAAAATATACTCCAGATGAAATAAAGGCAGCAGAACCCACTGCAGTTGCATCTGTAGGAATTAAAGATGCGAAAGGAGTGTTAGCATTGATTGTTGTATTTCCATATACTACATTCTCATTACAAGTTAAATTTTCACCATCACTAAAACTATTAAATTCTGAATTTTTATCAGCACTTAAATAATTTACATATAATGTAACATTATCAACATCAACCCCATCTGGAAGTGCAATAAATTTAACAATAGCTTCAATTCCAGAATCACTTCCTTTAATTCTCTTTCCTAAAAAATTATTAATATAAACAGATACATCAACATTAAAATTTGTATTATTTAATTTTACGGCACTAAATTGTGTGTCAAATCCAACTCCACCAGGTATTACTACTGAACCTTCTTTAAAAATATGATCTCCAAAATTTTCAACTTGATTCTGTAATATTGATTGTAACTGTGTTAATTCTCTAGCTTGAACTGGAAATCCAGGTTTATATAATACCTTATAAAAGTTCTTATCACTTTCGAAGTCATCATAGTATGGACTTGCATTTAAATTAATTTTTTGTGCCATTTTTTTTAGAATTCCAGAATGATTTTAACGTCTTCTTTTTGTCTTACGTTTCTAGTGACCTCTTTTCTATTATCAATGTAAATTACTTCACCAGTCTTTTTATTTATTTCAGAATCAGCTAGACCATTTTTAAACTCAACTCCTAAGTTGACATTTTTACTACCAACAGTTGTTGTTATACCTGAAAAATTTTGATCTACTGATCCTGTAAACACAGTTGAACCACTATTTAATTTACAGAAAATTTCATCTCCACTAGATTTAAAAGACAATTGACCCGCAGTAGCGTCCATATTTGTATAATCAGTGGTGTCGAACAATGTAGGATTTAAATTTAAAGTTCTGTCTTGAATATATTTCAAAACAAAAGTATCCTGATCATATGATGCAATTGTTCCTGATGCAATTGTCGTGTCTGATAATCTTTGAGTAATACCCAAACCAATTAATCCATCATATGTAGTACCAGCTGGAGTGATTCCAGAACTTAATTTTATAGATGATAGAGATGAGAATTGTGCTGTTGTTAAAATACCTGATGTAGGTTTCTCTGGATTTTTAATTATTCCTACTTGACCAAAGTGAGTATCAGTTGGAAAATCCTTTGTAGAATCGTCAAAACGAGAATAAACTAAAACTTTATCAGCACCAAGTTCAGTGTAAATATCAAAACCATGACCCTTGGATGGAGGAATAATTGGTACTAAGTTAGCACGTTGATCTTCAGTGCCATTAAAAGATATACCTTCTAAATCAACCATTGCAAAAGTATAACCAGATCCACCAGCAGTGACTACAACATTTGTAATTTTTTTACCATCAACTGTAACTAATGCCCTAGCACCAGTACCATCTCCAAGAATATTACATGAATATGAACCATCAGTATAGTTAGCACCTTGATTTTTTATATAAATTGTTTTTATTTGGTTCTTATTAATATTAGAGTCTCCTGCTTCTCTTACTGCTTGTATTTGAGGATCTGTTGATGTAGACCAATCACTTGGCAAAACAATATATTCAATAGAGTCAAATTTTACAACATCACTAGGATTAACTGTAAATAGATATTTCCATATGTAAGGATCCTGTGTTCCAGCAGCAGCTGGTTCCAAATCAGTGAATGTTGGTTCATCTAAAGACTCAACAGCTTTTGCATCTGCTGTTCCTGGTTCACCAAAACTACCATTATCTAAACAAATATAAACTTTAAATTCAGAAGTTATTACATAATAATTTGTTTTATATAAACTTCCACTCTTTGAAGTAGGTGCTTCATTAACAACTGGTTGATAGTCATGTCGATACATGTCATAGGACTGATTAGCAGTCCATGTGTGTTTTTTAACAACTCTTCGAAGATTTGCGGAAGTTATTTTTTTACCGAATAGAGAGGTATTTCTATACTGAGATAAGTATTGCTGATTATCAACAGGACTTGGAGTATTTTCATCCCAGTTTGTAGTTCTTCCGAATCCAACACTATTTGGATCTGGTAGTCCTAAAAATACATAATAAGAATTATCAGAACCTAATACAGAGTCTACAAAATTACCTGCGTTCGCTATTCTAAATTGATCTGTTACTACAGCTGGCATATTAATAGTTTTTTAGATATTTATACAACATTTTTTAGTTACATTCATTTATCAATTTTGAGCAAGTGGTTTTTCTAATATAGAACCAGTCTGATCGAATGTTTTATCTCCACCAGTTCTCTTAATTGTTGGGAATGTTGATATACCAACTCCCGTTGTTATTCCAACAGTATTACCAGTCACTCCAATTGATATTGGATTTGATCCTCGTACAAAACCACTTATTTTACCAAGTGAATATTTACCAACTGGAATTGCTGCACTACCTGTGCTACTCAAACCAGCATGAACGGTTCCTGAGTGAATTAAGCATGTAATAACCCCAACCCTTGCTGGACTTGTTGCACTTGTATGCATTCCTGCCACAACGTAAATGTTATCAGCAAATGAAACACCAAGTCCCACAGTATCAGTATCAACACCACTGGTATTAATAGAAATAACACCAGACCCACAACGAGTATCAAAGATATAAATTGGACTTCCAATATTTATTGGTGCAAATGTGGATAAAATATCACCTTGAATATCGAATTTAATTCCTAATTTACCTGATAATGTTGTTGTTCCTATACCAGTGATAATTCCAGTATTTGTAGTAATTCCCAATCCACTACCTTCAGTTGCAGTTGATAAATTTTCAAATGTAGTAGAATAAGTGAATGGACTTGATATTAAAACTTGAGGTGCTATGGTATATCCTAAACCTGGATTATTTGGAACAATGGATGTAATAGTGCCACCAGCACCAATGGTTGCGGTAGCTGTTGCAGTGCTTCCAACTCCAACAATTGGATTCCCAACATCTATTTTACCCAAATTAGATTGTACAGTAACTGGTGGTGCTGATAGTTTGACAGTAGGTGCAACTGTATAACCAGAACCAAAATTAGAGGTGCTAAATCCTGTTACCGTTCCTGCTACAGAAATAGTGGCAGTTGCCTCAGCTGTTGTAAAATCAATTTGTTCTCTCTTAGAGAGTGAGAACCCTAATTTAGGTGCAGTATCACCTTCATAATTAAATATGTCTGTACTATCAACAAATAAAGTAGTATCGGAAGCTGATAAATCACTAATGACTTTTGCTATAGGTGTAATTCTTGGTTCAAGACTTCTTCTCTGTTTGGAAACTAAGTTTTTATTGATTACCATATCTTCTTTTTGTTTAATTAAAGATATAGGACGGAAAACATTATCATTTATACCCTTTCCAAGATAAACATTTGTTTGTATCTTTCTAGATGTATTTAAATTAAGCACTGTTCTCTTATCTTGAGGTTTAACAGTTCCAACTCCAGCTATTTGAACTTCATCACCAGCTTCAATAGTTAAAGTTTCCGCAAGATTCACCACAGAATCTTCACCAGTGGTTCCTTTATAGAATAATATGGTAACATCATCTTCCTCCAATAATGGTTCTGCAAAGGTTATCAGATTACCACCAACAATCCTATAACCTGAAACAGGTTCTTGAATCACTCCATTTATGACAACTAAGAATACATCTTCAATATTAACATTTGGATTCAGTGATTGATTTAATTCCACACTTACCAATTGAGCATTGACAAATAGTGAAAAACTACGTTGTACTCCGTTTTGAAGACCTTTAATTGAGTCAATATAATCAAAGTCACCAAATTGCCATAGTGCAAAAGCATCACTATAGATTTTATCTATAGTTAACCTAGATCTTTCAATAAGATTACTCAAACCTCTTTGAGTAACTAATCCAACTGGTTCTACAACATCTCCCTCTTTAAATGCAAATCCTTTATTGACAATTTCATATTCAGATACTTCAAACATTGTTGACCCTATACCAGTCACTGGTTTTACTATCGCATTAACTCTCAAATCTGTTCCTGTCTCTGATGTTAATCCATCTGCACGTCTTGAAATACCTCTAACTGATAAATTCGAGTATGATGGTTCAGAAACAAATATTTGTGGATCTTGATAATCAGTTCCTCCACCACCTACAATTGTAAATGCCAATGTTCCACCAACACCTACTGATGCAGTAACGGTTCCTCCAGTTCCAACATTAACTCCAACATTAACACTGAATTTATTGTCATCTATTTTTGTGACTGTTAATACACCATTGTTTAATGCTGATGTATTAACAGATGCTGGATCTGTTGATCTCGGATATACGTGAGTAGTTTCAAAATTATCTCTTGAACATGAGAAAGATAAACTTGCATCATCTATTGTAATAGTATTGGAATTAGTTAATCCATGGTTAGGAACTGTAAGAATCAATATTCCAGTTGCAGGAGTATATGAAGCATTTGTAGGAGTTAACTGTGAACCACCTGTTACATTGATTGCATTTGTATTTGCAGATATGAAACGATGCTCATATCCAAGATCTTGAACAGTAACTCCAATTGAAACTATATCATCATTATATCCAGATCCAAATGTTAGATTAGGGAAGAATGGATATGCTTCACCAGCAGTTGCACCTGCACCAGTGTAATCAAATGTTCCATCAGTTTTTCCAACACTGATACCAAAAATATTTGTTGCACCTACAGATACAATTTCAAATGGTGATGTTTTTAATGATAAAGATGGACTGAAACCTATATTATTAACTAATACAAAATCATTTGAATTTTTAAATCTATGTTCTCCTTTTGTTCTTATTGACATTATTCCAGTAGAACCATTATAAACTGCATTTTCAACTACCAAATCAGATCCACTAAATGCTACACCAACAATCTCTGTTATTGATCCACCTACATTCACAAGTGGTTTAACTACAGCAGGAACTAAAGGAGCATATCCTAATCCATTTATAGTATTTCCTATTGATATGGGTATACCACCTCTTGGTAATTCATTAGTATTAATATTATTTGAGGTAAATACATCACCATTACTTGATGTGATACCTGTAAATATAACAGTCGTTACACCAGTTGCACCACTACCACTCTCAACTAATTTAAAGTTTTTATTTGGATTAAAGTCTGTAGATGGTGATTGGAATATTCCATTTATAAACAATATACCAGATCCACCAGTTGTTCCAATTCCAATCGTATTTGCACCACCAACTCTTAAAGTAAAACTTGATGAAACTCCTGTAAATTGATCTGATATATCATCATATATGGCATTTGATTCATAATTATTTCTAAGATATACCCTTCCAGAAAACTTAGATGTTGCAATATCTAAGTCATTTATATCTTTATTTTTACTTATATCACCTCTTGGTGGTTTGGTAAAGAATATATCTTTACCTACAATATTATATGATCCTCTTAGTCTACTAACTTCTGTTCCATCTGAATGTATTGTTGATATTGTTCCAACAAATCCTCTAGTAACTTGAACAGAATTGAATGTTCCAGCTGTTGCAACAGGACCTCCACCTGTAGTGGCAAAACCAACTCGAACAACTTCCATAAGTTCATCATCTACTTTTAAAACATCAGTTACAGAGATTGTAGATATTCCACTTAAATGAATTATAGTTGTAGCTGCTCCAATCTGTGATCCCACATTACTATTCAATTCATGTGTCACATCACTTCTTATTAATGGATATTGTGCTACATCATCAATTGTAATCAAAGTTTTTTCATTTGATTTTGTCATACTGAATTCATGAGCATTACCCTCACCAGGACTCATGAAGGTAACAGCTGTTCCTGCTTTTACAGTTGATATAAAGAATGAATCTTTATCAGGATTTACCACAAATACTTTTGAAGGTAATGTATGAATACCAACTCCAGATAATTTATATTGAAGTGCTGTAGATCCAACTCCTACAAAAGTTGATTTAGGTTCATAAACTAATTCTTCATTGGGTCTAAAGAAATGATTTTCTATTGTAAATTTACCAGTTCCTAAATTCAATACTGAAGAATTTGATGGATTGAAAGATTTACCAAATATTGGTATGGAATTAACTTTAGGTGTAAACTGTGTTCTTTCTATTCTGTTACCACTTATGGAATTGTATAATTCAATAGAAACATTTTCAGTGACAACACCATAATTCAAATCTTCTGGGATATTTACCGTATCCATTTTTGTGTAGAAACACTGATTGAATGAAACTACTGTTGATACTCCAACTTCATTATCAGGGAAAAATTCAGTTAAAAAATTACCTCCAGACAATCTAGCACCAAAGGTTCCTAAACCAGCTGCTGAATCATATTCAGATGTTTTATCTTTTGTAAGTGATAATGATCCAGACGGTTGTACATATCCATCCACTCCATCGTGTATGGATAACACCTCATAAATTGCTTTAGATGAACCTATACTTACCTCAACAGTAGATTTTACAGCATTAAAGAGTAATGAATTTAATTTGGTTAGTGTTGAAATACCAGTATTGCTAGTTGATACACCTGAATATATTAATGTTCTCTCAGATTCATCTTGTTGATCTATTGATTTAAATCTATATGTTCCGTCTTCAACACCAGTAGTTCCTATACCAATTATTTTTGATTTTAGTTTTAATCCTGTTGAACCATTGTTTTCATAACTTAAAATTAAATTACCACCAGATACTGACGAAGTAACAATTCCTAATTTATTTAATGACAGAGGAGTATTATCAGAAGATACATATCTTTCTGATAGGAAAGTATCAGTATTTAAATGAGATACAAATGTTTCTACCAGATTACTTTCAACTTGAACACTATCCACTACATGTATCATTGCATATACAGATTCAAAGTTAGTCACAGGGAAAGCAGCAATAGTGGTGGCGGTTCCAGCAGGGCAGATTTGAATTTTAGAAGTAAGATTAATTGGTCCTATAGAAGTAGTTCCAACACCTATAGAAGTAGTGTTAAATTGTGAGGATGCTATTTTTAAATCATAATCCACATTATTTGTTGGATCAGGACTTGTGCTAGGTGTGAACCTTAATTTTGTTATTTCAGTTAATTCATTTTCATTTAAAGAATATCCAACAAAATTATCATTCTCACCATTTAGTAGATCAGTTCCTAAATTGTTTAAATTAGATTTTTGTACTAAGAAATTATTATTACCATCACCTAATAATAATAATTCTGATATTTCTATTTTATTAAACAGTGAAGTATTACTCTTAGTTACTATTAAAAGATTATTTAATAATTCTGATTGATTATCAGTCGGAAATTCAAATATATTTAAGAAATTATCAGGATTACCTTGAAGGTTAGTAAATTCATTACTAATATCATCTATTGTAAGAACATCATTTGTTTTACAATCGATATAATCTGTCAATCTTATATCTTTGAATAGGATAAGTCTTCCAGTATCATCAAAAACTTCAGTATCAACAACTAAATCTATATCTTTTATCTCATCAACTCGTTTTTCATCAAATAAATCAACTATAATATTAAGACCACTAGTTACACCAACTGTAGAGGATGTTGTTGAAGTTATGCCAGTATCAGCAAAATTCTTCATACCACTAGTGTGTAAAATATTATTAACAGGAGTTTTTAAATCATCCCACTCAATTGGACTCTGAATTGAGTAAGACATATTTTGATAATAATCATTATCAGGTGTTACTTGAAAATCTTCGTTTAATTTACCTACACTATCATTCCATCCAAGATTTTTCAATATAGAGACATCTGTTTTAAATCTAGCAGTATTTCCAACAATTTTTGATATTTCACATTGAACACCTGAAATTTTACCTGTAAGAATATCTCCAGACTTTAATTTACCAGCATTTAGTATTTTTAATTTTCCTACATTTATTCTTGTAATTTCAAAATAACCACTTATTTCAAAACCATTTCTAGAAACAGTTACTGTCTCACCTAGTATAAAATCAGATTGTTTTTCAGATATGAAGAAACTAGGATAATCTGATTCATTAATGATATTTGTAAAAGTTGTTGGAGTTGTTTGTGCTAGACCAGTCCTGACAGGATTATCAGGAGTTGAAAATTCTGATAAATCAATCGTAACAACTCCTTGACCATTTACATCAGGATCATAATTAGAAACTTTAAGCAACTTAAATCCATAGTCACTTGAATTAAATCCAGACTCTGTATTGGGATTTACAACACCAGTGGTTCCTATACCTACTATACCTTCTATATAAACTCTATCATTAATTTTGAAAGGATTAACTGGAAATATAGGATTTGGTGTTGCTATTGTACATGTATATGATGATCCAGCATTTGTTGATTCTATTTTAGTGATTTCAATACCATTAGTATTATTAACTGTTCTTAGAACCACTGAATCTGATGGTAAACCTTTTGGTACCTCGACTATATCTACTGATTGAATACTATTTCCTAACATAACAGGTTCTAAGAACCCACTGTTTATTTGTTCACCAGAATTATCATTAACAATTATAATGTCAGGTGGAGTAATATAATTTGATCCTCCATCAGTTACGCTAACAATACCTAAAGTAGATGTTTTTACTATATTTACATTTGAAGGTATGAGACTTTCTGGTTCTAAAGTTTTATCTGAAGAGTATTCAAAACCCTCATTGATAATTCTAACTTTCTCAATATTTCCAATACTAGTTGATTTTGGAACTATTACAGCACCTGTTCCCCCAGATGTTGCACCAAATCCAACAAAATTAGGTAATTTTTTATAGTTTGACCCTTTAGATGTAATTCTTACTTTACTTATTGTTCCTTCTGTATTTTTAGAATTAGTAGTGTAACTTAATGAACTTGTTTCTGTGCTACCATAAGATAATTTTTCTGGCACATCTTTTATAAAGAAACTGAATGTAGAGACTCCCGTTCCGATTACTTTATATTCATTACTGTAAATACTATCAACAAAAGATATTTTTGAGTAATCTTTAACATCAAAATCAGATGTTCCTATGGTTCCTGATTTTTCTAAATTGTAAAATAATACATTTGGAATACTAGTACCATATCCTATCGATAATTTAGCTCCAGATAATCCTGCTGTACCTACTCCCGAAATATTAAAGATTGAAGATTCACCATCAGATATGAAATTATTTTTAAATTTATTATCATAATATATTTTAAATTCATATCCACTTAATGAAGAGTCTGAAAGATTAAAAACTAAATTATTATTATTAATTGATGTAATACTAGGATTAATTAATGATATAGTTTGAGAATTTCCACCAGTAGATGCAATACCTACAATATTAGGTATTAATTTTGATAAATCAAATGTAGTTTCACATAATTTAAAATTATTGTCATCAATTTTATATACAAAATAATCTTTATTTTCAAGTCCCTCTGGTAAAAGATCAGATGAATATTTTACTTTATCACCAGTTTGTAGTCCATGTTTAGTAATATTGAGTGAGTTTGATGCGGGAATAACATTTGTAGAAGTAAATCCTATAGGATTTATTAAGATTTGACCTGTTACAGTATCTCTAATAACCCTTACATCAGTTGAAGTTCCTATACCCACTGATAAATTTGGTTGAACAGTTAAGGATATTTTATCACCAGTGGATAATTTATGAGATTCAGTTGTAGTGACAGATGATTTAATTCTCTCTACCTTTGATGTAATTTCATCAAATACAGTTTCAAATTGGTATTTACCACGTTGATTTTCTGCAACATTTGATGTTACATTTGATATATTTACAATATAAACTTCTGAAGTACCAACCCCTGTTTTAATACCAATATGATTACTATCTTTACTTACGGCATATACAGTTTCTGGTAAGGTAAAACTACTTGCTCCATTATCTGAACTTACTAATAAACTTTCGTTAACGGCTCCTGTAGGAGTGGAAAATTTAAGTTTTTGATTTGTTTTGAATGGGTGATTATTAATAAAAATTTGTTTTTTAGGAAGGTTTCTTGTAATGTCTTTACCAGCAAAATCAAATGTCCTTGTTAAATCCTCTCCATCTTCGGTTCCCACTCCAACAGTTTCTAATGGGTTGAAAAATACTTTTTGGTTTAATTCTGTATCAAAGAAAGAAATATTTTTGGAAATTGTAAATTTATTAGGTAGATAATTGACAATAGATCCTGCAGGATGAGTTGTTCCTTCAGAACTATCAGCAGCCCGTTCAACAGTAAGAATATTTTCGTTTCCGTAAATATTAAGAATTTTTAGAGTTTCTGTTCCTATTCCAATACTACTTCCAATTGTTACCGATGTTGGTATATCAGAAACAAATATTTCAGTAGATAAACCTGCTGACGGAGATCCAGTAATAGTTGAAATTGTTTTGGAAGAAAAAGTTGTTACACCAATTGAAAATGAATCATTCAATATAGAAATATCTGTTGATAATCCTGATATTTTAACGATATCACCAGTTTCAAAAATGTGATTATTTGGAGTGACAACAGTTACATTTTGTTCTGACCATAAAATAACAGAATCTGTTATTTCAATAATTTCTGTTTCAATTTTACTAACAGTTTTACCTTCAACATCAGAAATAGCAGCTTCGAAACCTTCACCATCTTGGTCATCAAATATTAAAGGTTCACCCACTTTATAATTTTGTCCACCTTCAACAATGTCAAAATCAGTAACTGTTCCAGTTGATAATGACTCAATTTCTATTTTTTGATTTTCAATTTCATTTGTTTCAACTAAAAAATCGTTATTTGCAAATTCTTCTGATACTTTGTATGGAAAAGTGTTTCTCAATAAACCACTTAAATTAAAATCAAAAGTTGTTTGATCATTATCAATTATAAAATTATCTTCAATTAGTTCAGACCTATAATTATCACCTATAAAATAAGGGAATGTTGGGACATTAAGATCATCTACTGTTGCATGATAAGCATATACACCATTTGGAAACTCTTTTGTTTTTTCAAATCTTCCGTTATACACGTCTAAATTCGCATCAGATGCGTTAAATTTATGATCCTCAAGGAAAGTCCCCACCTCAAATCCAGAGGGTCTATCCTCCACGTTAGAGGCATCTACGGTGTATCCTGATTTTAATCTAATAATAGTTCCTGGATTATTAACAGAATTTTCTGGATTTTTAGATCCAAAAGGACCATATATTGGATTACCATCATAAGCCCAACCTATTATATTACTAACATTGTCTGGACTTCCCGCATAATCTCCAAATAGACTGGTGCTATATCCAGTTACAGAATACTTTAATTTATTACTAGAATCACGTAATTGTTGATAATCGGGAGAATTTACTTTAAAATTATTAAGAGTGAGTGATCTAACTTCAGAATCAAAAAATGCATTCTGACCTGCTGATTTTACATTAATTGATGTATCAGTAGAATATCCAATACCAGCACTTACAATTACAACATCAGAAATAACAGAATCATTTGTATTTGTGTTTATTCCAATAACAGGTTTTAACTTAGCACCTGCACCAAGTCCTGTAGGATCTACAATTTCAAGATCAGGTGCTGAAAAATATTCTTGTCCCCCAAAATCAATATTTACGTCAATTATTTGACCATTTGAAATGACAGGTTTTAGAACAGCATTTTTACCATTTTTTAAAGTTATTAATGGTTTTTTATGATTATTAATTATAGTTGATCCATATCCTGTACCTGTTTCATAAAGATATGATTGTATAATTGAACCTCTTGCTTTTACTGTTAATTCAATTTCTGTAGGAACTGCACTTTCTGATGCTACACCAACAGCAGAAAATCCTACAAAAGCTTTTATATCAGGGTATTTGAATACTTGATATCCTGCTCCAATTGAAGATAGTGAAACAAATTTACCTCTTTCCAAATTAGATGTAATAGTTCCACCGATTCCAGCATTTGCTAATTTGAAAGAATTATCATCTTGTTTTAAAACATAATATGAAGTTAGGGTGTTTAATCCTACAATTGATTCTAGATTTGCAATATCAGTTATACCGTCTCCAAGTTCAGTAGAATATTCTATTAAGTCTCCAGTTTCAAATCCATGATTATTAAAATTAATTTCATTAAATGACGTTGATATTCCTGAAGTTTTTACTCTTAATTTTCTATTTGTGTATCCACTACCTTGATTAATTACTTTTACATCTGTTAATGTTTTTCTTAAACCTATTTTGAATGAATGTGTTCCTGATGCTGTTTCATTACTATTAGCAAAATTTACAGTATTAATTCCTGCTACCAAATCATCAAGAGTTTCAAATATTCTAATTACCCTAGAATTACGAACATCTGCAAAATATAATGCATTATCAAGTAAAGTTCTAGTACCATCTCCAATTTTAATTTGAGCATTAACTCCAGAATCATATATTATTGGTTCATTTTGAGAAAAATTGTGGTCAGATTCAAATTCAATGAATCCCATATTACTAGAAGAAGAAGTTGTTAAACCACCCAAATTAGTTGTTGGTCTAGCATCAAAAAATTCTTGTCTAAATCTTGTTCCTATAATAGGTTCTAATACACATCCACTACCATTTCCACCAGTTACACCTATTGAAATAATTTTGTCAACATCAAAATTCTGTGGGTCTACAAATACATCTAAAATTTTACCAGTAACTACAGGTTGAACTAAAGCAGTTTGTCCAATACCATTTGATACTGATATTTTTGGTAAATTTACAACATCAAAATTATCACCACCACTTAACGTATCAACTTTTGTTAGTGGTCCAAAAAACATCTTTTCATTTGATTTGTAGTTAGATATTTCAACACCATTAATCAACATTCCAGTTTCACCTATGGGTGTTGCATTACTACCACTATTAGTAATTTTTTGCTCTAGAGGAAATTTTTTAATTAATTTTTGAGCACCTATTATTGAGGATTTTTGATTTTCTAAGACTAAATTATGAACTCCATCATTTATACTTTGTGTAAAAGTTAATTTTTTATCATCTTCAATGCTTCCTGCTGATCCATATAATTCAATACTACTAGCAGTAATTTCTTTAACATAATAAACTCCCGTATCCAATCCAACAAGAGTATCACCATTTATAGTGCTATAAAATACTCTATCTCCTGTTTTAAATGAGTGATTACTAGCAAATTCTATCGTAGAAAAACTAGTTTTATCCAAACTGGCACCACCAAGTATGGCTCCATCTGGTTGAACTGGCACTGGAGGATTACCACTTACCTTTGATAAATCAAAATTTTTATTATTAATGCTTATATTAATTTCTTTTGTAAAATTAGTAGGTACATTTGATAAAGAAATAAGATTAGATGGAAGTGAGTTTGATGTTACATATGCTTCTTTATCTTTAAAATATACATTTTGAATATCTGAAATTACAACATCATTTCCAAATTCTAATGGTGTTCCACTACTTTTTGCCTTATTTAACTTCTTTCTAATTTTATAATTTCTACTGGTGTCAAAAGTAAATCCACTAGTATTGGTTAGGAAAATTCTACTTTGCGATACTTCATTAACTACTTCATTTACAATATTTTTTATGACTGCAGGTTTATCCCATAAAATAACATTACTATCACGATCAACAATTTGTACAGCATCTCCAATTTTTAAACTGGACCTATCAACCATACTTAAAACTGTAACAATATCATCGTTTTCTCCTGAATTATCAATAATTTCATTTATAAAATATGATGATGAGGTATTATAAATCCATGAATTTGCAAATATTTCTTTGTAAGTTTTATTATCAAAATTATCATGATCATTAGATAAATTTTCAACTTTATCACCAATTGATTTAACTGAAATTATTTCACCTTCTTCAACATCTACTTGTTCAGTTTGTTCAAATTCTGATAATACACCAGTAAGTCTAAGAGTTACTTTTTTATCAGAATCTCCATCTTCAAATCCAAAATAAGTTATATCCGATCTTATATTTTCAATAGGTAATATTGGACTGTTAAATGAGTCTGTGCTAGTTGCCGTACAACCTAAAAATTGGTTAACCGTTTTATCAGTATATGAAATTACATTACTATTAGTTATGATTGTGCCTGTAGTACCAAATCCAACTGTAGAATCGACAGTTATAACACTAGCCCCTGCTGATACATTTTCTATAGCTTTGGAGTTAGGAACAACTATAAAATCATCCCCTACATCGGAACCCTCATCATATCCAACAAACAATGCAATTTTATAATATGTTGTTATCCCACTCAATCCAGAATCAACTCTTTGGAAAGGTTCAATTTCTGATATTGATGCATTAATATCAGGATCTATATCACTTCTGAATAAAGATTGCCCTACTAAACCTTTTAGTAAATTTTTTGCTGCAAGATTAGATGTATTTTCTTCTATTAATTCACCTACACAAATTCTACGTCTAACATAATTTGCAGATGATGGTTTGATTAATCTTTCTTCTAAGTTTAATATATTAGAATCTACACCATATAAAACATTAAATAAAATCCTAAATGATTCATTTGTTCCCTTTGTCTGATATAAAGAACGTGCTTCACCAATAAATGTTCCAACATCAAGTTTAGGTTGAAAATTAGTTTCTTCTAATCCAGGTAAGAAAGTTTTTTTA
>TARA_R100000329_G_scaffold929_1_pt1 | contig 17372 bp, 18 predicted proteins | sample TARA_R100000329 | Tara Oceans TARA_R100000329 (sample SAMEA2620783) | marine metagenome | biome: marine biome (ENVO:00000447); feature: surface water layer (ENVO:00002042); material: "saline water (ENVO:00002010), including plankton (ENVO:xxxxxxxx)" | depth 5 m | reverse complement strand
AATCAAGCAAGATGTCTTTTATAGATAATTCTGATCTGTCAGAAAGACAAAAGACTACCATGAAAAAACACGCTGAACACCATACCATAAAACATATGAAGTTAATGGTTAAGTTAATGGGGGAAGGAAAGTCTTTCACAGAGGCTCACAAGATCGCTATGGATAAGGTGGGTAAATAATGTGTACTAAAAAGAAGAAGACCAAACAGCTAGGCATGAATCCTAGCACTGCGGCTAACAGACTAAAAAAATCAATACTATTTTCACTTGCTAAACGATTAGATCTAAACTGGTGTTACCAGTGTGGGTGTGAAATAACGGATGTACAAAAGTTTACTGTGGAGCATAAGAAACCTTGGTTGGATTCTGAAGATCCTAAACGTCTGTTTTTTGACATAGAAAACATCGCATTCTCTCACGCTAGTTGTAATTATAAAGCATCTAGGGGTAGAGTAGGTAAGCCATGTCCTTCTGTGACAGCCTATAGAAACGGATGTAGATGTGAAGGTTGTTTAGAAGCTAAACGTGAATATAGAAGAAATAAGAAAAAGTTTAATGACAACCGCAGTCCTCATCGTCCTTAATCTCTTCTGTAGAGATCTCAACTACTTTTAGAATATGATCTGGCATAAAGTCAAATAAAGAAACAATGGTTTCATCCTCTACTTCTAAAGCAAAAGCACCTAAGTGATAAAAAGCTGCGTTACCCATATCTATCATCTTTCTTGTAGTAGCCATATCGGTACCACCTTGTTGTAAAGCCATGACCTCTATTCCTAAATAATCATCAACTAACATAGCTATTTGTGCTAGCATCTCAGCCTCATCACCTCTAAAACCTCTGTTTACAAGTTCTGAAAAAGCAGCAGTAGCCCCAGGGCATATATGAAAGTTTTGAGTTTTATAACCCATGACATCCATCTCACCACCCTTACCATCTCTTTGCATGTCCATAGAGTGATCGCTAACGCCCTCTATTATTATAACCATTGACTCGTTCATATCTTATTTATATTTATTGGTCTTGCCTCCCATTAAGTATTGCATAAAAGGCTTCATCATTCCACCACCCATATACTTCATTTTACCTCCATACTCATACTTTTTAGCCATTTCAGGATCCATTTGCATTTGAACTTTTTCTGGTAACATAGAAAAACCTTTCATTTTATTAGGAACAGTCCCCCCATCTTCCATGTATTTAGTCATTTCATCAGCAGGATCAAACTCAGGCATATCCATATCGTTACCTCTATTCTTCTTCTTTTTATTTTTCCTTTTAAATTTCTTAAAGAAGTCTTTTATCTTTTGCTTACCTCTACCCTTTTCTTTCTTTTCATCTTCAGGTGTAAGAACGATTTCTGGCATGTCACCTTCTATTGGATCAGGACCCCCTTGATCAGCAGACTCAGAACCCTCTGAACCCATAATCATTTCTTCAGGGCCAAATGGATCTACTGGAGTCATAAACATAGGAGTGCTTGAACCTGTTTCAACTTCTTCTTTTTTATCTTTTTTAGATGACCCCCCAAATGGATCACTAGAGCTTTTTTTAGTTTCAACAACTTCAGTTTCATCTTCTTCATCTTCATCAACTACTTCAAACTCTTTAAGCTTCTTTTCTTCAGGTGTAGAGCTGGGCATTATGTAGTTAATAAAAGCTTGTACCCCAGGATCATTCATTAGCTTTTCCTCCAACATCTCTTTATCCTTTTTCATAAGCTCTTCCTCAGATGGGATTAAATCACCTGGGCCCACCATAGTAGATTTAGAATCTTTTGGTGCAGAAACGTTAGAATCAATTTTAGGTGCTAATAAACTTACTAACTTATCAGCGTTTTCTTTACCGTAAGCGTTTTCAAATAATTTAATATCACGATCAAACCTTCTATTATTTTCTAAATCCTTACCCCCAAACTCATCTATCATAGCTTGAGCTGATCTCTGTAAAAACTTAGTTTTTTTAGGATTACCTTCAACATTAAATTCCATTCTAGTTTCAACACTTCTTTCTCTAAGTCTATTGTCAACCTCATCAACAGGTAGCCCTACACTAGCAGCAGCCTCTTTTTTTTCCTTTTCAGACATTTTTTGCCAGTCATATAAAAGGATACTTTCAACAGACCTTTTTCTTTTTTCTCTACCTTTATCTGTAGGATCAGTGCTGTCCTGTATTAATTGTGCTATATTTTCTAAATCTTCTGGGTTTATATTAATTGCCATAACTTTTTCTTTTTTTCTTTTTTAATTGTATTCCACCTTTTTTATATCCAGGTACCTTCATTCCTTTTTTACCCGCTTGAGGTTTGTATCCATATACGAAATCATACTCTTCATCAGATAGTTGACCTTGAGGTTCTTTTTCAAGCATTCTTTTAGCCTCCTCTTCGCTTTCATACTCCTTTCCACCTATAGTAAATTTTTCTTCTACTACTTCCTCTTTTTTCTCTGTTTCCTTATCCTCTGGTGCTTTTGGTTCTTTATCCGTATCACCCTCTTTATCTGTATCATCTGATGGTGGAGGTGGTGGATCATCTGTTCCTGAAGGAACATTTCCAGACATTATTTGCTTACTTTCTTCAAGATCTATTTGTTTTATATCTCCCCCTACCTGGTCATCTTTGTCTATAAATGTTGGCATTAAATTCGTCATTCCTTGTGTAGGAGTAACAGTACCAACACTTTCAAGTCCCACTGATGGTATATTTATACCAGGATCTGCAAATTGACCTAACTCCTGACCAGTCTTACCTTGAGTAACAATAGTCTGTAAACCTTTATTTTTAACATAAAGCTCTAATGATTTTCTTTCAGTATCTGAAAGCTTATTAAAATCGGAGGTATCATCGTTTCTGGTGAAATCCATAAGATTACCATTCATATCAAAAACTAAACTACCTGTACTAACCTTTTCGTATAAATTTGTAAGCCTTGTATCATTAAATAAGGGGTTACCTCTACTTCTTTCTTTGTCACTAAAAGTGTATGTAAAACCAGGAACATTTTCTTTTTCTCCTGTTTGTCTATTTGTTTTTGTAAAAACATTATCGTCAAAATCAAAGCCAGAGTTTTCTCCTATCCACTCATCTCTTCCCCTCTTTCCCTTTGTATTCATGTTTTTAAAAGTGTTATATAATTCATTAGGATTATTATATAAACTCTGAATAGAGTCAGAAGTCATTCTATTCTCAGAACCTAACTCCCGACCAGTTACCCTATTAAATAAATTAGCGTATTGCTCAAAACCAGCAGACTTACCTATTCTGTCAAATCTTTTAAGAGATGGGTCACTAAAAACACCTGTGTTTATACCAAAAGGAAAGTCACTAGGATCTTTGCCTTGTTTAGTTGCAAACTCTTTAACTGCATCAAAATCCTCATTTACAAAAGTTATATTAGGTAAACTTTCTGAAAATAAATTAGCATAACTAGCAAGTCTTCTACCAGGATTTTCTTTTTGATACTGATCTAAACTATATTGGTATTGCCTTTCTCCTGCTCTCATTCCAGCATAAGGATTTGCACGGGTAGGGTCGATAGCAGGATCGACTGTTGTTGATGGTACTTGAGTAGTTTCTTGAGCATAAACCATAGGCTTTTCTGTTTTGCCTCCAGCTCTATATTTTTTTTTGAATTTCATATTAATAATTTTTTTATAAGTACCTCTTGTTCTAGTGCGGTACAAAATTTAGTCACAATAATCTTACCCCTTTGTGATATAACATATCTTCTTGCTCTATTATGTGATCTTTCTAAATATATGCTAATATAACCATTTTTCAATAGATCTGGTAGATTTCTGGTTATAAAGGTTAAAGAACATTGATAATCTTTCTTTATAGTAGTTCCAGTAAAAGACCTTAGATCATAAATAAAAAACAAGAACTCAAGATCAGAAACTTTTAGTTTGTAATGATCTCTAAAAGAAAACAGTATTTTTCTGTAATTCTTTAGACAGCTCTTTAGGTCTATTTGCATTTAGTTAAATTATAGTACAGCAAATATAAATAAATATTTCTTATATTGAAAATAATTACCTATATTTGTGAATCGTTAATTAAAAATATAATAATATGGCATTATCAGGAACAAAGGCGGATGAAGCTGCTTTCGGTCAATACGGATCAAGTTACTTAAATGGTGATGGTGATTTAATAAATTTAGAGTCTTCTACAAAAGTATTTATTTGTGCAATCACAATGTGCGAAGATACTACTTTTCAAAAACTAGAAAACTTAGGAGGAGACATAAGATCAATAAGTACGGTTACAGCAGAAAACGATCATGATCACGCAACACAAGGTTTTGGAGCGTCAGCAAATTCTACAGACGTAACCACTTCTCACACCTTTAAAACAGGAGTTACTATATATGGAAAATGGGATCACGTTGAATTAAATAGTGGTGGTTGCATATGTTACTACGCTCCATTATAATATATAAGTATGTTAGGTTTAGGAAATAGTATAACTTCAGGATCTGTTGTTGCTGCATCAGGATTCTCACCAATAGATATAACTAAATTAGTTGGATGGTGGGATTTTACTGACACAAAAGTTATGTATAGTGATGCTGGATCTACAGAAATAACTCATGGTGATGCTATTTATAGAATAGACAATAAAGCCTATACCCTTCAAAGTAATGACAATACAGCTTTAGGTTCTTTTTTACAACAAGGAACTTCAGGTAATAGGCCTGCTTTTCACTCGTCTGGTTATGCAGTTTTTAGTGCAAATGATTTTTTAAAAGCCAGTAAAGACACAGGTAATGTAGCTGTTAATAAATTATCAGACACAACCTTAAACGGTATAGACATGACTGTTTTTTATGTAGTTTCCGAATTAGGATCTGCTAGTGCGGATGAGTATTTACTTCATATAACAACTGCTAATACCTCTGATAGAATGTCTATTTATCTGGTTGACAGTGGCAGTAGTGATAGGTGGCGGTGGCATCATCAAGACAATACCGATAGAACGAATACAATCATGAACGTCGGGGTAAACGCTACCAATAGCAAGGAATTATATACAGTTCATTTAGACAGTACAAGTGCTTCTAGTTTTTATAGAAATGGAGATACTTCAGACGGTGTTACAAACGGGTCTGCTGATAACCACGACATTGACTTAAGTGTGAATAATGTTAATGTTGCTGTTAGAATAGGGGTTGGGGCCGCAGCATCTGCTGGTAATTATTTAAATGGATTAGTTCATGAAGTTATTGTTTACGATAAAGCTTTAAGTTCAGATGAAATAACTCAGGTGCAAGATTTTTTAATAAACAAACACAGTATATCATAAAATAATATAATATGAGCTCACTAACAGGACAAAAAATAAAAGACACTTATAAAAGTTTAATAAAAACAGAGGCTACAACAGGATTTAACTCCTCTACACCAACAAGAATAGAAGATGGGGATGGAGTAAAAAGTGCAGTTCATTTAGGTAAATCATCTTTACATGTATCTGGTAGTGTAGCTGTTAATGTTTCAGAAACATCCAACCCTTCAGCAAACCTACACATTATAGGAACGTCCACTAAATCTATGTTGGTTGAAAACTCAGATGGTTATGATAAATTTTATATAGGTGATACAAATGGATCTTATAATGTAAAGCTTGGAGATATAGATGCAACTTCTCCAGGTAATAATAATTACATGTGTATAGAAGATAATAACAATAGATCTTTTTTTAAAACCACAAACTTTGGAATAAACAACACAGTTCCTACATCAACATTACATGTTGGTAATTTTTCTGGAACAGCAAACTTTTCACTAGGATCTGACACCAGTGCATTTAAGGTAGGTAAGAGTGGTAACACAGAGCTACTTAAGGTTGATACAGAAAATGAAAAAGTTGTTATTAATGGATCTTTGGAGATGACTGGAACTGGTTCTTTTAGAAAAAGCACACAAAGAGTAGAGCTAGAGGAATACTTTAAAAAATTACCAGCAGTTAATGCCACTTTAGTTATAGACGCTGATGCAGATGACGCAGCCGCTTTAGCTTCTTATGTTAGAGCAAATAAAGATTTTGAAGTTCTTGGAACAGATGTAGCAAATGCTACTATTAGGTTTGATACTGGGGGGTATGGAGGTGTAAATTTAATTACTCATAACTCAGCTAATGATCAAGTAATTGTTTGTCCTCACACAGATGCTAATCAAACTATGTGGAACGCTTCTCATTTCTTGACTCAAAAACAAGTTGTTTGGGAGGGTGCTATACAATCTGGATCTTCTGTGGCTGACACTTCTTTTTGGGCTGGTATAAAGAAAACTAATGATGCTGCTTATGCAACCGATGATGATCAAGCTTACTTTTTATATTCATCAGATGATACGCAAGGTGCTTTAACAACAAACGCTAATTTACATTTTGTTTACTCTGTTGGTGGAACGGATTATATAACTGATCTAGGTGTTGCGGTTGCAGCGGATACTGTTTACAGATTAAGAATAGAAATAGATATAAATAGACAAGTGTCTGTATTTGTTAATGATGTTCAATATGGACTGGTTACATCAGCTACAGCAGGTGGGGCCACACAAAGTGTTGCTACCACAAAATCTTTAGCTATGACAAGTGGAGTTCCTTTATTTCCTTTTGTTGGTGTAGAAACTTTAACCACTGCCGCTAAAACAATTATTTTATTCTACGAAAGAATTAGTAGGATCATAGGCTAGTTGTATTAATAAAAAATTTTTACTATATTGGTAGAAATTTAATTTAATATAACATGAAAACAGAAAAGGTAATTAAAAAGGTCTGTAAAGAAGTCCAGGACCTTCTCATAAAAAAAAATAAAGACTACGGAGATTCTGCTCTAAACCCATCAAATGTATTTTCTAAAGGAGACGTTTTTGAATCATTAGGATCAAGAATAGATGATAAACTTATGCGTATACAAAACGTAGGGGTTTGTGATGAAACAGAAGACACTATACTAGACTTAATAGGTTATCTTATTTTATATAAATCAGCCATGATAATGGAAAGGGACAAGGTGTATAATGAAGAAAAAGATTTTATTGAAAACGGAGGGCATCTTTCTGTAAATGGCAGAATGTTAAGTACAGTAGATGATTTAGATATTTATTACTCAGAAAAAGAAGAAGAAAATGGAAATTGAATCAATAAATCCTATTATAAGAAAAATAACAATAGGAGACTTAAAACAAGGATTAACCTACAAGGTGGGTCAAAAAATGCTAGGTGGTTCGGTAGAGGTAACAGCAATCATTCAAGATGAAGCAGCGTGGTACAAACATCAACAAGTTGTTTATGATGTATACACAAGATCGGAGGGTGAAGAGTTTTCTAGACCATGGAAAAGATTTTTCGATCAACCAACAGCTATAGAATTTGATGTTCAAGAAAGAGATTCTTACGAAGTAAAATAACATATGAAGCCAATTAAAGATTATTTTTTTGTCAAGGTTGAGAAAACAACTGAGGACACTGTAGATATTAACGGAACAGAATTAATAATAGATACTAGCTACGACCCAATGAAACTAGCTAGGCAGCATGGTGTTGTTGTAGAAACTCCTATATCATTTTCTAAAGGGGTTAAGCTAGATGTTAAAGAGGGGGACATTGTTTATTGTCATCACTTTTTAGTAGAAAAAGAAAATGAAGTAAAGTTTTATGAACAAGATCTTGTGTATAAAATTCATTGGAGTGATGTGTACTGTAGGGAAAGAAATGGTAAATTAAAGATGTTACATTATTGGAATTTTGTTGAACAAAAAATGGAGAACGAAGAAGATTTTAAAACCGAATCTGGACTAATAACAAAGCCTTATATGGAAGAAGTTAAACTACATGGATACATAAGGTATATGAATGATTGGATGAAAAAACAGGGTATAAAAGAGGGTGATGAGGTTATTTTTTCAGAAAATTCAGAGTATGACATGAATATTATGGGTAAAAAGTTGATGAGGATGAGAAATTTTGATATCTTAGCTAAAATAGAAAAATAGTATGGAGGATCATGAAATTTTAGACATATGCATGGAAAACTCTTATGATCTCATCATGGGAAAAAAATCTCTAGATGAAATACTAGACTCAAGCGAAGTACCCTATATCTTATGGAATGCGGTTAGCAACAAGGACCTTGAAGGAACTATATTTAATGATGTTTTAGATCTTATGATAAAATATTACGAAGATATAGAGGCTTACGAAAGGTGTTCAAAATTATTAAAATTTAAGAAAAATGAGAAGCTTAGACGTAAAAAAAAGATTAGAGGAATTAATAGAATCAGGAAAACAGGCGTTTGATTTACTACTAGAAGAGGTTAAAAAACCTATAGACCCAGAACTACAAGATGATAAAGCTAGAAATGCTATGAAGGCAAAAAAAGAGTGTTTCATGGACGCTCAAGAAATATTAATGTCTATAAACAAAATTCAAAAACAAATAGAAAACGAAAACGTAGAAGAAAATATAGATAAAGAGGAAAGTTCTTTTCAGGCTGGGTTCTCAGAAAAATACGCTAAAAAATAGAGAGTACAATTTATTTTACTATATTTGCATAATTGGTAAAAATTTCTTATGGAAGGAAAAATAAGAGTAAATGGATTAGAATTTAAGCTCCCTCCTAAGCCCAGGAAAAAAGACATTCTTTTTTCAGATCTAAAAAAGAAAGATCAAAAGTGGAAAAGGACGGAACTTCCAGACACCCTTTCAGAAGAAACAGCAGCCAGTCATTCAGAGTTTATAAGCACGGAGTTTGAAAGAAGAAAGAGTGGTGTTTGGTTTATGAATAATGGAAAACCTACCTACATAACAGGTGAACATTATTATTATTTAAACTGGTGCAAACTAGATATAGGTTACCCTGAGTATAGAGATAGGGATAGAAGGTTCTTTATTTTTTGGGAAATATGTAAAAACGATCCAGAGTGTTTTGGAATGGTGATGGTTAAACACCGTAGAGAGGGTGCTTCTTACAAGGGTGCCGCTATGTTATTATACGAGATAACATCTAGATATAATTCACACGGTGGTATTATAAGTAAAACAGGAGTAGATGCTAAGTCTTTATTTACAGACAAATTAGTTTATATGTTTAGACACCTACCTTTTTTCTTTCAACCTATTATAGATGGTAGCGATAATCCAAAGAGCACTTTAAGTTTTAATGCTCCAGGACAAAAGATTTCTAAAAACTTTAAGAAGATTGTAAAGTCAGAAGCATTAAACAGTAAGATAGATTGGAGGAACACAAAAGACAACTCTTATGATTCAGTAAAGTTAATTAGATATTTGTGTGATGAGGGTGGTAAATGGGTAGATGCTAATGTGGAAAAGAACTGGCAAGTTGTTAGATCTTGTTTAACACTAGGTGATAAGATTATAGGAAAATGTTTTATGCCTACCACGGTAAACGAAATGGCAGATTCAGGTGGAGAAAGGTTTAAGAATATATGGGATGATAGCAGTATAGAAGAAAGAGATGGTAATGGAAGAACTAGATCTGGTATGTATAGCTACTTTACTCCAGCTTACGATGGGTATGAAGGGTTTATAGATGAGTATGGGATGTCTGTTGTAGACACACCAACAAAAGAACAGGCTAGGTTTATAGGTAAAAATATAGGAGCTAAAGAATATCTTCAAAACGTAAGAGAAGGCTATAAGAAAAATACAACTAAGCTTTCTGAAGAAAAAAGACAAAGACCGTTTACTGTAGAAGAGGCTTTTAGAAGTGACTCTAGACACAGTCCTTTTGATGTAGAAAGAATATATCAACAAATGGATTATAATGAAGAGTCAGAGGGATTAATAGTAAAGGGTGACTTTATATGGAAAGATGGGATGAAGGACACTAAAGTTCTTTGGAAACCAGGATCTACTGGTAGATGGAGAATATCTTGGTTGCCTCCAGAAGAAAGAAGAAATAATATAAAGATGAAGGGTAATAGAAAGTGCCCAGGAAACGAAATAGAAATGGTGGCTGGATGTGATCCTTACGATCACGACACAACAACGGATGGTAGAAGATCGGATGCAGCTTGTTATGTTTATAAGAAGTTTACAATGATGGATGATTTTTCTAACGTGTTTGTTTGTGAGTATATAGCTAGGCCACCTAAGGCAGAAATGTTTTACGAGGATGTTCTTAAGACTTGTGTTTTTTATGGGTGTCCTATATTAGTAGAAAATAATAAAATAGGTATTTTAAAGTATTTTGAAAGAAGGGGATATTATGAGTATTTAATGGATAGGCCAGAATCAACTCATACAGATAGTAGTAGAAAACAAAAAACAAAAGGAATACCTTCAACAGGTGTTGCTGTATTGAATGCACAAACAGAAGCTATAGCTTCTTATGTGTATGATTATGTAGGAATACTTGATTTGGATAAAATGGAAATGGGTAAATGTTATTTTAACAGACTACTTGATGATTGGAGTCGTTTTGAACCAGATAATAGAACAAAGTATGATGCTACTGTTGCATCTAGTTTAGCTTTACTTGGTGCTCAAAAACATGTTACACAGAAGAAAGTTAAAAAAATAAGTATTAACTTTATAAAAAAATATAATAATTCAGGATTAATATCTAAGAGAATATAGATGAAAGCACAATTTGAAACTATAGGGGGGTATCCTACTATTTTTGTTAGCAACGAAGATAAAGCTAAAAACGAATACGGTCTTCAGTATTTTAAAAGAATGTATCACGACTGGAAAAACAACAGTCAAATGAACTATCAAGATAGAAAAAGAAGATTTGAAAAAATGAGATCCTACGCAGAAGGAACTCAAAGTGTTGGTAAATATAAAGATTTATTAGATGTTCAGGGCGACAGTTCTTATATGAATATAGATTGGACTCCAGTTTCCATAGTGCCTAAGTTTGTTGATGTTGTTTGTGGTAGTATTATTAATCAAGAACACACCGTAAAAGCAAACGCTATAGATCCTATATCCATAGATGTTAGAAGAAAGGATACCAGAAAGATGGTAGCTGACATGTTATTAAGGCCAGTTAGATCTGCTATGACTCAAAAAACTGGAAGGACTTATGATAAACCTGGGTTTGTAGCTAAAGATTATGATGAAATAAAAATATTCATGTCTTTAAATTATAAACAGGCTCAGGAAATAGCTATAGAGAATGGAATCACTTTTGTTTTACAACAAAATGATTTTGAAGAAATGAGAAAAAAATTAATAAGGGATATGGTTGTTATTGGAACAGCGGCTATAAAAACTTATATAGACCCTTCTTATGGAGTAAAAATAAGATATGTTGATCCAGCAAACTTAATAACATCTCACACGAACTATCCTGATTATAAAAACATACAGCACGCTGGTGAAATCTATACAATATCTATAGCTGAATTAAAACAAATGGCTGGTGATCAGTTCACAGAAGAAGAGTATAAAGATATAGCACAAAATTACGCAAAGAAAACAGAAGATACTGATTACATGAATAATGGTAGGTTTTCTGGTATAGGGGATTATAATCACGAATATGATAAGTTTTCTATAGAGATAATGGATGCTGAGTTTATATCTACCTATGACATGAAGTATGAAAAGAAACAAAATAACTTTGGTGGATATGCGGTAAATAAAAGAGGTTATAACTACAAGCTTCCTAAAAACTCAAAAAACAAAAGAGAGGTTATAAGAAATAGCGTAAAGGTTGTTTACAGCGGTAAATACATTGTAGGTACAGATTATATATTTGATTATGGTCTTGCTAAAAACATGTCCAGAAAAAAATCAAAACTATCTGAAGTTTCTTTGTCATATATGGTTTATACTCCAAATATTCACAAAATGCAGAACGTTTCTTTGGTTCAAAGAATGATTCCTTTTGGAGATCAAATACAACTAGCTCACTTAAAAATGCAACAGGTAATGGCTAAAGCTAGACCAAAAGGAGCTGCTTTTGAGGTAGGATCTTTAGAAAATGTTTCTAAAGGAGATGGTGGAACATTTACACCTCTTGAGCTTCAAGAAATATTTGATCAAACAGGTAATATATACTATAGAAGAATGGATGATGAGGGTATGGCCTCAAACGCTGTTCCTATACAAGAATTAGAGAATGGTATTGGTAGAGACATGTTGCAGTTAATTCAAATATATCAACACAATTTACAGATGATTAGAGATGTAACGGGTGTTAATGAGGCTAGGGATGGAACTAAACCATCTAGTGAGGCTTTGGTTGGTGTGCAGAAAATGCAGTTGTTAGCATCTAATAATGCTACTAGAAGTATAAATGATGGTTATTTGAAAATATACAAAAACTTATCAGAGTCTATATGTTTAAAGCTACAAGATATAGTAGAGTATGATAAAGCTATTGATGGTTATATATCAGCCATAGGTAGTTCTACTATAGAAACTATAAGAATAAACAAAGATGTTTCCGCTAGAGACTTTGGTATATTTGTTGAAATAGCTCCTGATGAAGAAGAAAAAGCTAGACTGGAACAAAATATTCAGGTTTCTATAGCACAAAAAGAACTTCGTATAGAAGATGCTATTATGATCAGAGACATAAATAATGTTAAGCTAGCTAATCAATTACTTATTCTTAGAAGAAAAAAGTATCAAGAAGAACAAATGGCTATGCAAAAAGCTGCCTCTCAAGCTAACGCTCAACAACAACAACAATCTGTTATGGCCGCTACACAAGCAAAACAACAAGAATTGCAAATGGAGGCCCAAATAGAAATGCAAAAAATGCAAGCAGAAGCACAGATAGAAAGTCAAAAAATGCAATTAGAGTTTCAGTTAAAAAATCAATTTGAAGAAGCTTCTCATAAAAGAAGATTAAACGAAATTCACTTAACTAATCAAGCTAAAGTTGCTGCTGGAAAAATACAAGGAGATTCTAGAAAAGATAGTATAGAAAAAAGTGCTCACTTTCAATCAAGAATGATCGAGCAAAGAAAGGGCAATCAACCACCGATAGAGAATCCTGATGAAGAGTTTGGTGCGTTACCAGACATGGAATAAAAATATATGAGTAAAATTTTGTTTTAAACAAATAAAATAATTACTTTTGCGAAAATATTGTTTAATTTAATTTAATTTATTATGGCAGACGAAATGGGAGACATCATCGCAAGTGAAATGGGCGGTGAGGTAGTATCTAATGATAATTCACAAGTTGCTGAGGTAGTTGATTTATCAACACCAGCACCACAAGAATCAGTAGAAGCTACACAAGAAGCTCCACAACAAATACAACAGGAGGAACCTGTTCAAACAGAGAATCCTGTAGAACAAAATAATGATCGTTCTTTAAATACTGAATCTAGCAATCAACCTGCACAAGAGGTAAGTCAAGAACCTACGCAATCTGAAATAAATGAAGGCTTTATAAACTACATGAACGAGCAGTTCGGTACAGAGTTTTCTTCTATTGATGATGCTAAAAATGCTCTATCACCACGAGAACAAAGTTTTGCTAACGAGCAGATAGCACAAATGAACAAGTTCGTAAGTGAAACTGGTAGATCAGTTATTGACTATTTACAATCTCAAGCTATTGACTACGGGAAGATGTCTAATGAAAATGTAATGAAGGTTTATATGAAACAAAATAATCCTGATCTTACAAACGAAGAAGTTGACTTATTAGTTAATTCTAAGTACAAATTAGGTGACGGTAACGGTAGCGAAACGGATAAAAAACTTGGACAGATTGAGCTTAAAAGAGATGTTGCTAATGCAAGAAAAGATCTTTTGAAAATGCAAGAACAATACAGAATGCCTATAGAAAACGAAGGTATGAGTAATGAGGAGGCAAATGAAATAAGACAAGATTGGATTAATAGCATGAAAAATGAAGTGGCTGATGTAGAGTCTTTATCTTTCGATATAAATGACAATGGAGAAGTTTTTGATTTTCATTTAACTGATGATCACAAAAGATCACTGGTGGAATCAAACTCTAATCTTAATAATTTTTTCGATAGGTATATAGAGGAATCAGGCAACTGGAACTTTGACAAATTAAACATTGACATGTTTGTTTTGGATAATTTTCAAGATATCATAAGAAGTGTTGCAAGTCAATATAGGTCCAAAGGCACCGAGCAGGTGGTAAGGGATATAAAAAATCCATCGTTTAACAACGAGCCTAGAAGCACTACAACTCAGTCTAAATCGATTCTTGAGCAGCTAGATGATCAGATACATGGAGGGAACAATTCATTATGGAATAGATAATAACAAATATTAATTTAAAATTTTTAAAAAATGGCAACAGTAAATATACCTAGCGGTATGCTAATAAAGCCTTCAGCAGTTCAAGTTGCAACTAACGAGAACTATGTAAGTGCTTTAACAGCTACTTCAGGTCAATTTAGACAAAGAGATGTCTCTGAAAAACTTGTTAAGCGTTATGGCGAACAAGGTATTACAGGACTTATGGAGCTAATGGGATCAAAGGCTCCTTCTTCAAACACTACGTTTGAACACTACGAAGAAACTTTTGTACATCACAGTGTATCTGCAACTTTCTCATCTGCTTCAGCAAACAATGCTGCTGAGGTAACCCTTACTCTTCAATCAGATTCTTATAATGAAGACTTTATAGGAACTGACGATTATTCAGCGGTAAGACCAGGTGATATCTTAAGAGATAAAGATGGTGATATGTGGTACGTGATTAGCACACAAATGCCTAGTGCATCTACAAGAACTGTTAAAGTTCACTCTATAGATGGTGCTAACCAAGCAAAAACAGGTACAGGTGATGCATATGAGTTTGTAATTATTGGTAATGCTCACCCAGAAGGTGGTATACAACCAGATGGATTATCTCCATTAATTTATGAATACTCTAACAAGTGTATGATTTTAAAAGAATCTTTTGAGGTAACAGGTTCTGAGGCTACAAACATTGTATACGTAAAAGTTGACAATGAAAAAATGGGATCAGGATATGTATGGTACTTAAAAGGTGAAGCTGACACTTACAAGAGATTCTTAGATTATTCTGAGATTATGATGATGTTAGGTGAGGATATCACTAACGCTACTCTAGAAGGTGTTAATACAACTTTCCAAAGTGGTACTGCACAAAGTAACGCAACACTTAGAGGAACTCAAGGTTTACTTCCTTGGATAGAGTCTAACGGACAGTCTATGGACTTAGGTTCTGCTTCTATCACAATGGCAGACTTTGATGCTATTATTAAATCATTAGATAAATATAGAGGTGCTAAAGAATACGCTATGTATTCAGGTATCAATCTATCTTTAGATATTGATGACTTATTAGCTGCTCAAGGAGCTTATGCTGCTGGTGGTGCTAACTATGGTGCTTTCCAAAATAATAAAAACATGGCGTTAAACTTAGGTTTCAACTCATTCACTAGAGGAGGTTATACATTCCATAAGAAAACTTATGATTTATTTAACCACCCTAGATTATTAGGAGCTACTGGATTTAACTACAATGGATATGGTGTTTGTATTCCTATGGATACACAAAAAGATGCTAGATCTGGCGAAAGTATTCCATCGTTAAGAATACGATATAAAGCTGCTAATGGTTACTCTAGAGATATGGAGCACTGGTTAACTGGTTCTGCTGTTCTACAAAACAAAACTAACACTTCTGACGTGCTACAATCGCACTACAGATGTGAAAGAGGTTTTGAAGGATTTGCGGCTAACAGATACATGTTAATCAAGAAATCTTAATTATTAACCTTATAAAATTTATATAAAATGGCACAAATTTTTGGAGACAAACTATTAATGTTTCACGTTTCTACAGTAGATTCAAACTCTGTTACCAATGCTGATGATGGTACTAATATTGATTTAGCAGCTTTTCCTGCTAAAAACATTAGTTCTATAGCAGCAGAAAATAATGGTAGTGGTTTAGTTTACATTTACTTTACTGGAGGAACGAAGTATGAACCAGGCATGATGGCTGCTACAACAGAACAAGATTCTGATGACACCACAGCTATGGTTAATATCTTCGAATCAATGGAGCAAGCATTTGTTAGAGTTACTTGTACTTCTGGAAAAGAAGCTGCGGTTATAGAAGACCTTTGGGTTGCTATGAACTCAGTTTCTGCTGGACCAGTTTTAAAATTCGATGCTGTAAACAATGTTTACCCTATCGAAAATGTTACTGGACTTCAAGTTAGACGACACGTTACGTCTGCTACAGTTACTTCTGACTAATAACAATTAATAGACTGTCTTGAAATGATATATAGGCAGGATAAAGAACACATTAAGGAGGGGGAGTTTCTCCTCCTCCAAGATGTTTTAATTTTAATTTAATTTAATTTTTAATACAATGACTACAAAAAAAACTACAAAAGTAAAGGAGCCAATGGTTACTACAACTGTTGAGACTCCAGTGGCAGAAAAGCCAGTTAAAAAAACAAATACTCACGGAATAAAAAACCTAAATCAAGGTTTTAAGAAAATTTCTAAACAAGCTGTTACATATAGATTAATAAAAGAAAGAAGGGATCGTAAAGGTCATCTTAAGTTTCCTATTGTTTATATGTTAAAAGCTGAAGATATTATATTTGATGAAGAAAAGGGTATAAATAGAAAAATAAGATACATACCTGGAGAATCATCTATATTTGAAGATGAGCAAAAAGAAGATGCAAAAATAAAATCACCTATTACATTTAATAATGGATTCTTAAGAGTTGACTATACAAATCCTACTTTAAAAAAGTTTTTAGATATGTGTAATGCTAATGCTAGCAATCCTAATAGGGTAGCTACATCACCAGCTATATTTAAATTTATGGATTACGCTAAACAAGCTCAAGAAAAGTTAGAGAAAAGTGTTAAGTCTATGGATGCTTTAAAATTAGTTTTTGATCTTCCTTTAGATAAATTAATAGGTTACGCTCAAGTTTTAGGAGTAAAAGTTGATAAGTCTACAGATGAAATTAGATATGACATGAAAGTTTTGGCTGAAAAAGATCCTGAAAAATTTATAACAGGACTTGACGATCCTAAAATGGAAATTAAACAAACTTTAATTAGAGCTAAAAATCATAATATTATAGATTGGAACGCTCAACAAGTTATGTGGGTTCAAGGAGACAAAAGACCTGTAATAACAAAAGTGCCATTGGGAGTTAAGCCAGTGGACTTTTTAGCTGATAAATGTATGACTGATTCTGGTAGTTCTATTATGGACCAGATAAAAATACACTTATCTAAATATAATTAATATTATTTTACATTAACAATAAGGGGGGTACAAGTTTGTTGCCTCCCTTTTTTTTTGCTATATTTGTTGAAAATGTTTGGATATGACGATTAATGAGTTATATAAGTTTATACAATTTATAGCAAATAAAGAACAAA
>TARA_R100000329_G_scaffold5826_2_pt1 | contig 17558 bp, 12 predicted proteins | sample TARA_R100000329 | Tara Oceans TARA_R100000329 (sample SAMEA2620783) | marine metagenome | biome: marine biome (ENVO:00000447); feature: surface water layer (ENVO:00002042); material: "saline water (ENVO:00002010), including plankton (ENVO:xxxxxxxx)" | depth 5 m | reverse complement strand
CAGGAAATAGCAACACGTTTTGGTAATCTTGATGTTTATATTTTTGGTGATCCTGCAGGAGATTTCAGAGCGCAGACCGATGAAAGTACACCCTTTCAGATATTAAGAGGTGCAGGATTAAAAGCTCAACCTGCGCCAAGCAATAGTGTTGATCTAAGATTAGAGGCTGTTACTTCTCAGCTTACTAAGATGTCAGATGGTAAATCTGCTTTTTTAGTTGACCGAAGGTGTCCAAGTCTGATAAAGGGTTTTGAAAGTGGCTATGCTTATAAAAGAATACAAATGTCTGGAGAAAGATATGACGATAAACCAGAAAAGAATATGTATTCACACATACATGATGCTTTGCAGTATTTACTTATTGGTGCAGGTGAAGGTAGAAGTCTTATGAATAACCAAAGACAAGCAAAACCCTTTCAAGCAAAAACAGGTTTTGATGTTTTTAAAAGAAAACCCATTCAACAAAGAACAAGTTTCTGGTCAAGGATGTAGCTATGTGTAGAAGAAGAAGAAGAAAACAGCAAGAAGATACAACACCATTTAATCAAGCTGATATAGATGCAGCACTTGCGGCGGAAAGAGCAAAAGCAGCTGAAGAAGCGACTGCTGCTGCTGAAAAACAAGATCAAGCCGATGCAAATTTAGGTACAGTACAAGCTTCAGATACGGCTGCTGCAAATATGACAGGGTTACAACAAACTGTAGATCAAATGGGTGGGTCTATAGAAGCTATGAAAGGACTACAAGAGCAAAGCTTTAGACAGGTAGAAGATGCAAAAGAAAAAGAAAGGCTAGCTATTAAACGAAGAAAAGAACAACAGTTACAAAGAGCTATTCGTCAAAGAAAACAAACGGGCTTAACAGGTAGACGATCTTTAATTACTGGAACAGCAGGTGGTAAAGGGTACGCTTAATGGAAATGATGGATAGTTCATTTGTAACGGATGATAATGTTAAGTCATTATTAACTCGTTATGAAAAAGCAACACACATAAAAGATCAGTTTAAAGATTTGTTTGAAGAATGTTATGAAGTAGCATTTCCTCAACGAAAAGGATTCTATACAGAAACAATAGGTGAGCGCAGAGATGAAAAGATATTTGATGAAACTTGTGTCGTGGGTGTTCAGGAGTTCGCCTCCCGACTCCAACAAGGGCTTGTCCCGAACTTCGCAAGGTGGGCAGACTTCCAAGCAGGGTCGGAAACGCCAAGTGAAGAAAAAGACCAGATCAACAACCAACTTGACGAAGTAACGGAATATGTTTTTGAGGTCTTACAAAACTCAAACTTTGCACAGGAAGTACATGAATCCTTTATGGACTTGGCTGTCGGTACAGGTGTTCTTGGTGTTGAAGAAGGTGATGCCTTAACTCCAGTTAACTTTTCAGCTATTCCTTTAACAGATGTGGTACTTGATACAGGACCAGATGATAGAATAGATCATGTCTTTCGTGAAAGAGAAATGAGGTATTCCGATTTACAAAATCAATATCCTAATGGACAATTTAATACTGAATTGTTAAATGCGATTGCATCAAATCCAGATACAAAAACAAAAGTATTAGAAATTGTTTGTAAAGATTACAGCAAGAAAAATGAAGATGCGTATTACCAGACAACCATACATGAGAAATCAAAGAGTGTTATAGATCATAAAGAGTTTAAAGGTGTAGGTGCAAATCCTTTTATTTGTTTTCGTTGGTCTAAAGTAGCAGGTGAAATTTATGGGCGAGGTCCGTTAATGAACGCCCTCTCTGCTATTAAGACTTGTAACTTAACAGTGCAATTAATTCTTGAAAATGCACAAATGGCTATCTCTGGTATTTATCAAATGGATGATGATGGTGTTGTAAATCCAGATACAATCTCTTTAATGCCAGGAACTATTATCCCTAAAGCACCAACAAGTGCAGGACTTCAACCCATAAGAGCAGCAGGTTCTTTTGATGTTGCACAGCTTATTCTCTCAGATATGCGTTTAAATATTAAAAGAGCTTTATATAATGATATGCTTGGCAATCCAGATCGTACACCTGCATCAGCTACAGAGATTGCAGAAAGAATGGCTGATTTATCCAGACGTATTGGTTCTGCCTTTGGAAGATTGCAAGCTGAGTTAGTACAGCCTGTATTGCAAAGAGTTGTATATATATTAAAAAAGCAAGGACGTATAGAGTTGCCAACTATTAATGGACGAGAAGTAAAAGTAAGGTCTGTATCTCCATTAGCACAAGCACAATCACAAGCTGATATTACATCTATTGCTCGTTGGATGGAATTAATTCAAGCTAACTTTGGTCCACAGTTATTAAATCTTTTAATAGATGCAGAAGAAGTTGCAACTGTCTTGGCTCGAAAGTTTGGTGTTCCTGATACACTTGTTAGAGATGGTGAAGATAGAAAACAAATTGTAGAACAAATGCAACAAATGGCACAACAACAACAAATTGATCCTCAACAATATGCAGAAACTATAACAGGTCAACAGGGAGAAATGGGTGTCTAATAAAAACTTTATTTCTATAGATGGCTTTCAAAGAAATAGAATAAATGATGCTCGTATATCAACAGATGTTGCTGCATTATTTAATACAGATTTAGGACAAGAAGTATTTAAGTATTTAAAAAGCATTACGATAGATGCTGTTAATGGTCCTCATGTAACGGACGCAGAGTTGCGTCACCTCGAAGGTCAGCGATATATAGTTGGCTTAATTGATAGAAGAATCCAACACGCACATAGGGTGAAAAATGAACGAGCAAGTTGAACAGAATACAGTCGCAGATGTAATGGAAAAGAATGAATCAACAGAAAATGTTTCACGTGAAACATCTGTTGATGCAGCAATGGACACTATTGCACCAGTTGAACGACCTGAATGGTTGCCTGAAAAATTTACAACAGGTGAGGATTTAGCAAAGTCTTATAAAGAATTGGAAACAAAAATAGGTGCAAAGGAAGAAGAGTACCGAGATAAATTCCAGAAAGAATTTGAACAAGAAGCGTTTAAAGATCGACCCGAAGCAAAAGGTGACTACATTATTAGTGAAGAAGCACAGAAACTTTTAGATATGGGTGCTGCAACAGATAATAAATTATTGGATTGGTGGTCACAAACAGCATTTGATAATGGATATAATCAGGAAGAATTTAATCAAGGTATTATGATGTACCTTGAACAAATAAGTGAAACGCTTCCTAATCCAGAAGAAGAACTTGTTAAGTTAGGTGATAATGCGAATGTGCGTATTGAAGCTGCATCTTTATTTGCCAATCAATACTTTCCTAAAGACTTAATGCCAACAGTTGAATTGCTTGCATCAACAGCAGAAGGTGTAAAAGTTTTGGAACATATACAGGAAAAACATAAAGGCATAAATGTTAGCACTCCTTCTCAGCCTATTAATCAAATTAATGAAGCGCAGCTTCGTGACTTAATGGCATCAGACGAATATCATAATCCTGCAAAAAGAAATCCAGAAGTAGTAAGGCAAGTCGAAAGTGGATTTAAACAATTATATAAATCGTGAGATTATAGCGTCACTAAGAAATATATCTTTAGCTAAAGCTAAAGTGGCAGATGTAATGCCTGTATCTCAGAATATGAGATTACCTGATATAAGAGAGTGTGCTATATTTGGCACACAACCTTTTGATTGTTTAATGGATGCAGTTATAAATTTTCCAGATGAAACTTATACGATTCTTATAAATGAAAGACCTGTAGCTATGTGTGGTACATCAGAGTACCCAAGTTCAAAAGGCAATGCTTCTGTATGGATGCTTGGTACAAATGATATTGATAAACATTACTTTGTGTTTCTTAGAGGTGCAAAAGATTGCATAAATATTCTTCAAGCTGACTATAAAAACATAGATAATATTGTTCCTGTAGATCATATAAAAACAATCCAATGGTTAAAATGGTGTGGGTTTACATTTGAAGAACATATAGAAAATCACTACGGATATGATTTTTTACGATTTAATCGTTGCAATTTATTTCAATCTAGTATTTATAATGAATCATCAAGGTCTGTAATACACTAAGCGACCCTATTGGACAATCGTGTTGAGGTGAGGAGCAGGTAACCAGAGATACCATGAAACTTAATATAAGGAGGTTTGCTAATGGCAAACACAATTGACACAGCCTTTATTAAGCAGTTTGAATCTGAGGTGCATCTTGCTTATCAGAGAATGGGATCGAAGCTACGAAACACCGTTCGTACAGTAAGTAATGTTGCAGGAAACATAGTACGTTTTCAAAAAATCGGTTCTGGTTCTGCTTCAACAAAGTCTAGGAATGGTATGATTACTCCAATGGAGTTAGCGCATACCACAGTAGAAGCTACAATGGCTGACTACTATGCTGCTGAGTACATTGATAAGTTAGATGAACTCAAGACAAACATAGATGAAAGACAAGCTGTAGCTAAATCGGCAGCTGCTGCTCTTGGTCGTAAGACAGATGAAATTCTTATTACAGCTATGGATGCAGGTGCTAATTCAACTCAATTACATGATACAAGCTCGGCTCTTGCAAAAGCAGATTTATTGTCTGCCTTTGAAACAATGGGTGCTGCTGACATCCCAGAAGATGGACAGCGGTATATTGCTATGCACCCGAAAGGTTTCGCTGACTTATTTGCTATTACTGAATTTGCATCAAGTGATTATGTTGGAGATCAAAACCTACCGTATGCAGGTGGAATGACAATGAAACAATTCTTAGGTTTCAATATCTTTTCTACATCTGCGGTAACAGCAGGTAAGAGTATGGTTTATCATACGTCTGCTGTTGGTCTTGGTATTAATTCAGATGTTTCTACAGAGCTGAATTATGTTCCTGAGAAAGTATCTCACCTTGCAACTTCTTCGATGTCTATGGGTGCTGCTGTTATTGATGACAACGGTATCTATGAACTCTTAGATAATAATTCATAGGAGGTATAGATATGGCTTATGCAGCTTCTGGTTTAACTCGTCTTGCAGGTGCATCAAATGGTAACCTATGGTGGTATTCGACGACAGATGCAATTGCTACTGTAAATACGGCTGGGTACTTTAATGACGCAGCAAATATGCTTGCAGTACGAGATGTTATCATTGTTTCAGATACCAATGTACCTACAACAAGTTTTGTAAGTGTATTGTCAAATACTGGTTCGGTGGTAGACGTATCAGATGGTACGGCTATTGCTGAGACAGATGGTGACTAGGGGGAATGGGGGGGTAACACCCCCCATTTTATTATTATGGTAACAAGCACACCTGCAAATAGTGCAGTCGATATTGCAAGTAGAGCATTAATTTTAATTGGTGCTGAACCTATTACATCCTTTGGTGATGGCACAACGGAATCACTTATTACTTCTAACCTTTATGAAGATATAGCACGAACAGCATTAGTTAATGCTCGTTGGAGATTTGCTACAAATCAAGCTGTATTAAATTTATTAAGTGATGCACCGACAGGTCGTTATGATAAAGCCTATCAATTACCAGACGGCACATTAATGGTTCATGCTGTTACAGTTAATGATGCTTTAATTGATTATCAAATCTATGGTAATATGATTTATGCAGATACAAATGAAGCTGATTCTGTTGTTGTAGATTATACATTTAGAGCGAGTGAAGTTGATTGGGCTTCGTATTTTTCTCTTGCTGTAGAATATGCACTAGCAGTTCCTTTATCTTTTTCTTTAGCTAGAGATGCTAGTCTAGGTAATCTAATGCAACAGCAAGCAACAGCACTAATGGCAAAAGCAAGAAGTATAGATTCACAACAACAAACAACACGCAAACTTGTAACATCGAGATTCATTACGAATAGGAGGAGTTAATGCAAAAAGCAAAAATTCCTATTCAAAATTTTCAGTATGGTGAAGTAAGCCCTGCCCTTGTTTCCAGAACAGATACAGAGATTTATAATAATTCTGCTCAACGATTGCAGAATTTTTTTCTACGAGCAGAAGGTGGAGTATTAAAACGTTCAGGTACAAAACATATTTATACTTATGATATAACGCAAAACAATACAGCTTGTACAATTACCGTAACGGATTATGCTAATATAGCTGTTGGTGCATTTATTACATTAACAACATCAACAGGAACGGAAGTTGTATTTACAGCAGAAGCAGCAGGTTCTTCATCGGCTTCTGATTCTCAAGGCTTTAGACCTTATACAGATAATAATACAACAGCCGATAATATATACACGGCTATAAATAATCATAGTTTATTTACAGTATCAAATCCTGCTGCAAATGTTATTACAGTTACAGAAACAACACCTAATGCAACAGGGTTTTTAACAGCAACAAGTTCAGATGGAACACGATTAGCCGTTACAAGTCAGGCTAGAAATAGAACACAGCAAGCAAGACTTGTTCCTTTTATTTTCTCAGATGACGAGCGATATATAATATCTTTAGAAAATGCAAAGATAAGATGCTTTCAAGTTAGTACAGCAGATGTTGTATCATTGGTTGCAACGATTACGCAAGATACCGATAGTGCTGCCGTACCTTTTTCTGATTCAATCCTGCATGAAATATCTTATGCTCAGTCAGGTGATGTAATGTTTTTGGCGCATCAATCTTTCCCAGTTAAAAAGCTTGTGCGTACAGGACTTACATCTTTTGAATTGCAAACATTTGAGTTTGATAAAAACTCGGATAATACATTAATCCATCAACCTTACAGTAAGTTTCATACAGATGGATTAACTATTGACCCAAGTGCTTCAACGGGAAGTGGTGTTACAGTAACAGCAAGTGCAAGTTATTTTGAATCAAATCATGTTGGTGTAACTTTACGTTATCATAATAGTGAGATACTTATTACTGGATATACAAGTGCGACTGTTGTTACAGGAACAGTACAGGGTAATTTAAAACAACAATTAGATATTAATGCTTTAAGAACAATAGATGGTTCGGCATCTATAGAAGTCACTCATGTTGCTCATGGATTAAAAACTGGAGATTCAATAGCTATAACAGAAGCTGCAACAATAGCAACTTTAACAGCTGCAAATATTAATGGTACACGCACAATAACATCTGTTGTAGATGAAAATAGATATAGATTTTCGGCAGCAAGTGGAACAGCTAATGCTTCTGTAGATGGTGGAGGTGCGCCTGTTATAACAACTCATGCAGCAACAACAGATTTTAGTGAGCAATCTTTTTCGTTGGTTCGTGGTTATCCTGCTGCTGTTGCTTTCCATGAAGGACGATTATGGTTTGGTGGCTCAACATCACAGCCAGATACTTTGTGGGGAAGTAAGTCAAATGAGTTTTTTAATTTTGATTTAGGTACGGCTGCGGATAATGATTCTATAGAATTGCTTGCAAGTATAGGTGAGATAAATACTATACGTCATATTGTTTCTAATCGTGATCTACAAGTCTTTACTTCAACCTCAGAGTTTTATGTACCTTCATTTCAAAACTCACCTATTACTGCAACTAATGCACAGATAAAAAGACAGACACCGTTTGGCGCTTCCTTTGCCAAGCCTTATGTGTTTGATGGTTCGACATTGTATGCTCAAGCATCAGGTGCAGCTATAGCAGAATATCTATACAATGATGCTCAAAATGCTTATTCATCACAAAGTATTTCAACTGTATCATCTCATTTAATTAAGTCACCACATCAAATGGCTGTGCTTCAAGGCTCAACAACACGACCAGAAGCTTATTTATTTGCTATCAATAATGATGGAACAATAGCTGTATTTAATGCAAATAGAGCAGAACAAAAAGCAGGATGGACAGAGTTTACAACGAATGGTCTATTTGAATCTATTTGTGTTATTGATACCAATGTTTATGTAACGGCTTGGTTTGATACTGGTGCAGGTACAAAGAAGCTTTATATGATGCAGTTTGATTCAACAAAGAATTTAGATTTAAGTCGTGATTATGTAACAAGTGCAACAAGTACAATAGCAGGTGTATCATCAGATTGGGTAAATGGTGCAGTCCTAGATGTAATAACAGAAACAGATTATGTCGGTCAGTTTACTATGGCAAGCAATAAGATTGATACAAGTACAAGGGAGGCTGTGCCTATTAACCGTAAGGTTGAAGTAGGATATACATTTCCTGTAAGTTTAAAAATTAATCCTATTGATATAGCTTTACAATCAGGACCATTAACAGGAGAGCCACGTTCTTTAAATAAAGTTATTGTTGATATGAGTGATACAGGTGCAATATCAGTTAATGATAATAGTTTAATTATACGACAAACAACAGATGATTTTAGTACAGGTCGTTCTAATTTTACAGGTAAGAAAGAGTTTCGATTGCTTGGTTATTCTAAAGACCCACAGGTAACCATCAGCCAGTCTGCACCTCTTTCTTTGCAGATCAATGGTTTAGTAGCGGAGGTAACTTTCTAATGTGTACATGGCAAGCAGCTTTAATGGGTGTTGGAACAGCAATGCAAATGAGTGCAGCAAAAAAAGCAGGAGAAGCACAAAAAGAAATAGCAGATTTAAATGCTAGAAATGCACTTATTGAAAAGTCACAAAATGAATTACAAGCAAGACAAATTGCGAATGATACTTTATTTCAGTTAGATGAAGATATGAAAGTAGCACAAACTATGTTTGCTTTTAATAATAGAGAAATGCCCTCAGAATTTTTAAAAGGACAACAAGAAGTTGCATATACAAATATGGATAGAGCTTTATTGTCCTCAAATATACGAAGTAATGCAAGTTTAGCAAAAGCAAATCAAGAGCTTTTAGGTGGTCAATATGCAATTAAAAATGCAAAGGTACAACAACAATCATTATTATTAAATGGTGTTTATAGAATGACTCAAATTGTATAGGTAAATTATGGTCGATATTGGTATAAAAAGACGAAGAAGAACTGGTGTTAATCCTGTTATTGGATTGCCTAATTATCGTAACGTAAAGCAACAATATTTTGAATCTGTAGCAAAGGGTGCTACACTTTTGCACGATATAGGTTATGAACAAGGTGTTATTTACGCAGATAAAACAGGTGTAGATGCAGCACAAGCCTTACCACAAGAAGCTTATGATATTGATTCTACAACTGGTAAACCAAAATATTATAGTATGGATGTTGGAGGAACACTAGCCAATCGTGCTTTTATTAATCAAGCTAAAAAAAATTATATAGAAAATCATCAAACAGCTTTATTAAAAAAATCTAATGAAGCTTTTGCTAATGCAATGAACTCAGGTGGTAATGTTGCAACTTTTACAAATGAAGTATCAAGTTTTGCAGACGAATTAGTAAAAAATGCTAATGATGAATTTAAACAACCTATTTATCAAACGGCTGCAAAAATTTTAGCTCAACAGCAAAGATTTTTAATTACAGAACAATTTAATATCAATAAACAGAAGCAGATAATAAAACAAAAAAATCAGATTAATTCTGCTATAAATAATTATACTGTTCCTACTGATGGTAGTTATACAAGTAAACTAAAATTTTTAGAAAGCCAATGGAGTGCTATAAACACATCATTTAATCTTCCAGAAGATCAACAGTCCAATTCAATTTTAAGTCAAGACCAAGAAAATGTAAATTATTTAAATTCTATTAATAATGATGTTTTGCCAAGACAATTAGCAGCAAATGTTTTAAGTCTAGTTTTAGACGACATAAAAATAAATGATGAAGAAAAAACAGTAATAGAAACTCAAGAAGTATTAAAACAGTTTGAACAGGTAGCAAAACAATTTGGTACAAATGCTTATCAAACTGATTTAAATAAATTACATAATTTAACAAATAAAAAATATGTAAAAGCCTTTGAGTTATTAAAAAATAAAACTAATACAGAATCAAGAGAGAAAGCTGCACAACCTTTTATAAATGCAATTACTCCAGAAACTTTAGTAGACTTAAATAAAAAAGAAGCTGACATAATAAGAAATAACAATATTCAAGATACAATAAGCAGAAATAAAATATTAGAAGCCGAAAAATTAGAAATAGAAAGTAACATAACTCTTGCAAGAAACGACCTAAGTTCTCATTTTGTAGATATTTTACCATCTTTATTAGATAATACAACACTAACTGATTCTAATAAAGTTGTAGATATTATAATTGACCAAATTATGGTAAAAGCTACTAGTTTATCAAATGAGTATATAGATGATGAAAATGGAAAAACTGAATATTTAAATTTTGTTAAGGATCAATATACTAGAGAGAAAATTAAAGGCGAAGTATTTAATTATAAAAAAAGTGCAGCACAAGAAAAATTAGATGCCGCATTATATAATGTAGGTTTGACTGAGAATGAAAGTAATCTTCAAGAAATATTAACTAAGATTACAACCTATACTTTAATACCAGACAAAAAAAATAAAACAAATATAAAACAAGACTTATTAAAAGTTTCAGGAGCTAAAGAGGCACTTGATATTATTGATGAGTTTGAAACCTTTTGGCAAAACGATGCTTTTTATAATAAAAATCAACACAATATTTGGGCAAACGCTATTGGTGATGTTGAAGCTAGAACAATGGCAATAGTAACTGTTCAGGATAATAAGAAAAAAGATTCTTTAGATCAAGAAATAGAAAGTTTAATATCATTAGGATTAACAGATAATTTAGACCCTGATATTTTATCTCCTGTAGAAAAAATGACTGGTAATGTTAACCCAGAAGAGGCAATGAAAAGAGGTATTGAATTTTCAATAAACAAAAGAGAAAATATAATAGAACAACTAACCAAGTTGTATGATGAAAAGAAAAAAACGGGAAGTATGTTTTTTTCTACAGATGAAAAAGTTAATGCAATAAAGAATTTTAAGGTTACATATAATGAGCAAATTTTAAATAATTTAATTAGTTCTTTACCTGTAAATATTCCAGAAGGTCAAAAAATATATACAGATTTAAAAGATTATTTTCAAAATCCAACACAACAAAATAAAAATAAATTACCTAAAATATTTAAAGAATTTGTAAATAGTTTTGGTTTTGATAAACCAGATGAATTAACGCCAATATTAAATGAACAACTTCAAAAATCGTTTGCTCGTAATCCTTTACCTTCACCACTTACAGATAAAGAAATTTTTAATAAAGAAGTTATTGAAAATGCTACAAACTCAAAAAACTGGATTAATTTAGATAATGATACACAAACAAAAGAAGCGTTAAATTCCGTTGTTTCAGAAATGACGGATTGGAACGATCCAAATAAAGATTTTTCTATAGCTTTAACAATTAAAACAGGAATAGTATCGGAAAAATGGGACAAAACAATAGAAAAATGGTTAGATGGTCGCATAACAAATCCAGAAAATAGTTTAGCTATTGTTCAATATTTAGAAAATATAACCAATTCACCACAAATGAATGGTGGTTCTAATCGTTTAATTATAAAAGAATTAGATACCAAACATAATAATCGTTTATCGGCTGTATTAAGTACAATTAAAGTAATGGGTATAGCTAATGATCCTGAAAAAATTAATGAAATTATAAACACAGCAAGAGAAACAAGTCTGCTTCCAGACGAAGTTCCTTATAGTGGAAACTTAAAAAAAGAAGTGAATAATTCTTTAACGAACTATTTAAAAAGTAAAGAACTTCCTGAACATTTCATTGCAAAAATTCTTAATGATAGTCAAGGATATTTAGACTACGAAACAAGAATAATGCTTGCACAAGGTGATGATATGGTTGGAGAAAAGACAGTAAAAAATGTTACTGATAAAATTATTGAAGCCTTTGAAAATCATTTTGAAGCTAATTATTTTCCTTTAAGTTCTAATGAACTTGGTATGTATGGAGAAAATACTTTAGTTTCTTCTAAGACAATAGATGGTACATTTGTTGATAGTACAAAAAAAGATTTATTCTATGCTCAAATTAGATATGAATTAGCTAATAATAATTATGGGTATAATGGGAAAACGCTTTTATTAAATAGTGACTATAATACGCAATTAAATGCTATTCCTAAAGGTGATTTACAGGCTATTAATAAATTTGAAGAAACTTATATGCCTGTTTTTCTTTCTTCTTTAGATCAAGCAGGAAAACCAAAATGGCTTGTATATATAAAAGAAGATTTAGAAACACCAGATTTATTAATTACTAAAGGTAAAGGTGGTGATTTTGATGGTGTTGAAACAATTATGGAATTTGATGCTCAATCAATACACGCAGCACAAGCTCGATTATCCATGTTAGAACCATTGCCAAAAGTTAGCGGTGATTTAATTATGCGTCAAGGTGGTGCAAAAACTTTAATTGAAAGATTAGAAGAAAAACATGGTTATAAAGATATAAGAACTCAATATTATTTAAAAGAGTTAGATAATAAAATAGAAGAAATAAAAATTAGAGCGTTACAAACATATGATCGTTCAATTCAACCTATAGAAAACATAACAGAAAAAGACCGAACAGGATTGCATAAACAGGTAGAGCAATGGTTTTATAAAACGTTTTGGAATGAAAGAAAAGTAATTAAAAATATAATAAATTTAGACTCAAAGAGTAAAACTTTTCCAAATATTCCTTTAAGGAAGATTAGAGATGCTTATAAAGCTAGTAAAGAAAAGGATAATTAATGACTCTTATTCCTTTTAATTCTATTATAAAACCATCTTTTCGACATGACGATTATCATGGTACTTTTTTACAACCAGAAGGTCCGTCTTGGTTAGATACGTTAGGAGCGCAGTTAGAATATAGAACATCACCTTTATTTAATAGAGTTGCTCCTGTTTGGATGTATGGAAGAGATACAAGTAAAACAGGTTATTTTGCAAAGAAAGACCCAGGGTACAATCCTTTTGATGATGATTTTGAAGGCTTTGAAGAGCATAAAGAATTTCTAATTGAAAATGCTGTTAATGCAGATCATATGTATAGGTTAAAAAACTTTGTTTTAAAAGGAAAGGAATATCGTCAAACTCTTGCTGATTCAAGTATTTTTAATCAATTTACAGCAGGTTTGTTTGACCCTGTTAATTTTATTGCATTACCTTTTGGTGGTCCTACTATTGGCATTGCTCGTTCTGCTATGAGAGTTGGTGCAGGTGTTGGCGTTTTAAGTATTGCAGAAGAAGCAGGGCGAGTTCCTTTTGATCCTTTGAATCAATCTATTGAAGCGCCATTAAATATTGGAATAGGTATTATAGGTGGTGGTATTTTAGGTGGTTTGACAGGAATTTTACCAACCCGTAGAGCTAAAGCTATTCAAAATATGCAAAAAGAAGCTGATAAATTAAATGCTAGTATGGGTAGTTTTAGACTAAGTGATTATAAACCTAAAACTGAAAGAGTAGCATTTAAAAATATAACAGATGAAAGCTTAAATAAATTAAAAACAGATAATGATACAAAAATTAAAAAGCTTGAAGATGAAATAACAAATTTAGAAACAGAATTTAAATCAGGTCTTTCGACAAAAACTAGAATTGATACAGATACATTAGAAAAAGTAGAGAAATTAAAAGACGATAAATTAAATTTAGAACAAACATTAGCTGAACAAATAAAAGAAAAAGAATTTAGAACGTATGATCAATTTATAGATGGTAATAGAGAAATAAAAATAGACAGTAATTGGGCTGCCGATTCTTTATTATATAATATGGTTTCAGTTCCTTTTAGACGTATATTAAATAGTGATGCTCCTAATTCGGTTAAAATGATTATGTTAAAATTGGGTTCTGATAATGGTGTAGCAACCACATTAACTCGTTTAGGTATTGCTCTTAGCCCTTCTGTCTATGCTAAATCAGGTACACGAATGGGACAAATGTACACAACATTAGCTAAATTAACAAATGACTGGGCTGAACATGGCAAAAAAGGAACAGCTACAACAAAGGGTAATTATAATTATACTAACTTTGAGCAACGTGCAAAAAATTTATTTGATCGTTCAATAACAGATGAAGATTCTATACCTGCTGAAAAATTAACATTACAACAATATTTAAAACAAATAGATAAATTAAGAACAATGGGTAAACCATTAAGTGAACTAACCGAAGCTCAAAGACGATCAATAAAAACATTAGATTCGTTTTACAAACAATGGAGAGAACGATTAGAAGCAGAAGGTTTAATTGGAAATATTAAAACTTTAAATAAACAATTAAAAACAAAACAAAACGATTTAAATAAATTTAATAAAGAATTAAAAACATTATCATTATTTAAAAAAGATACTAAAACTTTAGAATGGCAATCTATTTTAAGTACAAGAAAACAAAATTTAATAGATGAAATAAAAGAATTAGAAGCTAGTATTAAAGCTAGTCAAGATGACCCTAATATGATTGAAGAAATCTTTTCTCCTAGATATTGGAATAAAGAAGCAATTAAAAAAAATAAACAAGGTTTAAAAGAAATACTTGAAGAATGGTACACAAAAAATCCATCTGTTTATGTATTTAATAATAAAACAAAACAATGGGAACAAAAAATATTATCAACTGAACCAGAAGAAATATCTAAAAGAGCCGATGAAACAATAAAAAGAATATTAAATGAAACGGATGAATTACATTTTGATAATTCGTATTTTGGTTCAGGTATATCAAAACATTTAAAACATAGAGCAATAGATATTCCTAATAAACTTGTTTATGATTTTATACATCAAGACCCATTACAAGTAATGAGAGCTTATATTTCTAAAACTGCTCCTACTTATGAATTTTCTGTTGCCTTTAAAGGAAAATCTATAAATCAAATTGAAAGCGATATTTATATAGACACTTTAAAAGCAGGTGGAACAGTAGAAGATGCTCAAAATTATTATATGAATATAAGAGCAATGTACGATAGAATTGTTGGTACTGCTGTGCGAAATCCTGACAGAATGAGTTATAAAGCAGCAAATGTAATGCGGTGGTTGGCTCAATTAAATTATTTAGGTAAAGCAATGTTTGCTACTGTTGCTGAACCTGCTAAATTATTACATGATCATGGAATAAAAGATACATTTAAAGGTTTATTAACTTTAGTTGAAGCAGGGGTAGGAAATTCTAAAGCTAAAATGACTGCCGATGAAGTTATGATTGCAGGTGAAGCCCTTGATATTATTCTTAACTCAAGTCACATGAGATTTATGGATGATTTATCAAGCAATCCTTTAAGAAATAATATTTGGGACAAAACAAGAGATGTATTTTTTACGGTAAATGGTCTTGCTCCTATTACAAATATGTTAAAACAATGGGATGGAATAGTAAGACAACATACGCTTATTGATAATTCAATTAAATTAGTAGATGGAACAGCAACAGATCAGGAAATAAGATTTTTAGCACGATATGGTATTGATAAAGATATGGCTATTAGAATTTCAGAAACACCGTATGATAGGTCTAGTAGAGGTTTATATTTTGCTAATACTGAAGCTTGGACACAAACAAAAAAGTTTAAACATATAGCCGATGTTGAAACTCGTATATCAAGTGCTGATGAAATTGAATGGCCGAAAAAAAGAAAAGGCTATAGGTCTTTTGTAAGATATACTAAAAATAAAAAACCTATTATTTTTTTGGATAAAGATAGAATTTATAATGATTTTGAAAGAAAACATTGGAAACAATACACAAATTGGTCTGATGATAAATTTAAAACAAAAGAAGATTATTTTAATTTTATTCGTATGCAGCAAATGTTTGCAGTTCAACATATAGTAGGGAAAACACCAAAAGAAAAACTTACAGCATCCTATGATATTTTTAAGTTACCTAAAAATATACAAACAAAAATAAATCAAAAAGCGTTTAATGAATTAAATAAACAAACAAATGTAGATCAAGAAACTGTTGATACATTTCGTTCTGCTTTAAGCACAGGTGTTTTAAATACAATTATGATGGGTACACCTGCTGACAAACCAATTTTAAATGATGGAATTGTTTACATCCCAATGCGTATAGCTAGAGAATTTAATATGAAAGAAGATTCAGTTGTAAAAGGTTATGCTCGTATTGAGAATGGAATTTTAGGTTTACCATTACAATTTTATTCTTATTCTTTAGCTTCTGTAGCCAAAATAACAGGTTCATTTGTGCAAGGTAATGTTAAAAATCGAGTTGCAGCTTTATCAGGTGCTTTAATGTTAGCTTATATGGGTCAAAAATTTAGAACAAATGACTACACATGGGAACAACTTTCGTATCAAGATAAATTTATGAGAGCTTTTGATTATTCTGGAATTTTGTCTTTGTATTCTGCTTTATATTACGAAGCTTTACATTCTTCTTTAGCTTTAGGTGGACCTGATATTGGTATGGGTTTAATTAATCCAAAGTTTAATGTAACAGAAGATGGTCCTGCTGAAACTGTTGCAGGTTTAGCAGGTGCAGGTCCAAGTATATTTTGGGATTATTCTAAAAACGCTTTTACACTTGCCACAGGCAAGGAAATTGATTATGCAGAAGGAGCTTTTAAATTTATAAATGGTGATAGGGGAACAGCAGCTAGACATTTTATTAAAGGATTACCATTCATGTCGCTGCCTTATTATTCAGAAAGAATAAATGATTTTGGTAGAGCAATAGATAGGAATTGGGATTAAGCTATGACAATAAGTGTATCAGATAATACCCCCCGTGTTTCGTATTCTGTTTCGGCAGGAGCAACACAGACATCATTTACAGTTTCATTTGAATTTTTTGCAGATGCAGATTTAAATGTTTATGTTGATGGTACAAAGAAAACACTTACCACTCACTACTCCGTGACAGGTGGGGATGGTTCTACAGGTTCTATCTCTATGTCTGTTACAGGTGCAAGTGGTGGCTCAACTGTTGTTATTACCAGAGGGATAGCTTTAGAAAGAACAACTGACTTTCCTGTATCTGGTGCATTTGCTGTTGGTACATTGAATACTGAGCTTGATAGATTTGTAGCTATACAAGCTGATCTCAATGACACTATTACTCGTTCTATTCGTTTAGCTGATGATGATACAGCTGTTACTATGGAGTTACCAGATAAAGCGGATCGTCTTGGTAAGGTACTTTCTTTTCATTCAACAACGGGTGCTGTTCAGGTACAGACCTATGCTTCTCCTGATGCAACAGCAGGTATTGATGGAGTTACAGCAGGAACAGTTGCAGCAAGTAAATTTCTACAAGTAGACGCTAACCGTGATTTATCGACCATTCGTAATTTGACCAGTGACGGTACAATTACAGCTTCATCTTTTGTTATTGGTTCAGCAGCAATCAATGAAAATGATTTAGAGGCTCTTGATGATGTGACAGCAGGTACGGTTGCAGCAAGCAAAGCAGCAATAGTTGATACGAATAAGGATATTACAGGCTTTAGAAATATTACTCTTACAGGTGAATTAGATGCAGCTACATTAGATATATCTGGTGCTATAGATGTTGCAGGAAATTCTGTATTAGCATCTGTAGATGTAACAGGTGTTGCAACAGCAGCAACGTTTGAACCAGATGGTGATACAAGTGCAGGTGACAATGCTGCGATAGGTTATACAAGTACAGAAGGTCTGATACTTACAGGTCAGGGCAGCAGCC
>TARA_R100000329_G_scaffold50738_1_pt1 | contig 17562 bp, 7 predicted proteins | sample TARA_R100000329 | Tara Oceans TARA_R100000329 (sample SAMEA2620783) | marine metagenome | biome: marine biome (ENVO:00000447); feature: surface water layer (ENVO:00002042); material: "saline water (ENVO:00002010), including plankton (ENVO:xxxxxxxx)" | depth 5 m | reverse complement strand
GTTGAAGCACCAGTTGTTGAAACACCAAAACCTAAAAAAGTTGAAGATAAAAAACCAAGTTGGGAATTTAAAGATAGATTATATTATTTAAAAAACGGTAAAACTCCGTTAACTTATTTAATAAGAGGTAGTAATATATTTTATTTTGATGAAGAAAAAGGTTACGAAAGAGAATTAAAGTATACATCTAATCAAAGAACTTGTTTTGTTGATGAAATGAAAGGTGAACAAAGATTAGAGCATATAATATTTACTAACGGATATTTACACGTACCTAAAAACAAAGTTGTATTACAAAAACTTTTATCTTTATACCACCCACATAGGGATACTTTATTTGAAGAAGATAAACCTGTAGCAAAAGCTAAAGATGATATTGATTATTTAGAGATGGAAATAGAAGCTCTAAATGTAGCTAAAGATATGGATGTTGATATGGCAGAAGCTATTATGCGTGTAGAGATTGGATCTGAGGTGTCTAAGTTAAGTTCTAAGGAGCTTAAAAGAGATTTACTACTATTTGCTAAGAAAAACGCTGGTTTGTTCTTAGAGTTAGCTAGTGATGATAATGTGCAACTTAGAAACTTTGGTATTAGAGCTGTAGAGCATCATATTATAAAATTATCACAAGATCAACGTACATTTACTTGGGGATCTAATGATAGAAAGTTGATGACAGTACCGTTTGACGAGCATCCTTACTCAGCATTAGCTGCTTGGTTTAAAACAGATGAAGGCATGGAGGTTTACTCCAGCATTGAAAAGCGATTAAACGCGTAACTATATATAGTAGAGCAATCACTCTATTATAGAGTGGTTGCTTAACTATAAAAAATACATAAATGGCGATAAACGTAAACACAGTATATCAAAGAGTTTTAAGAATAGCTAACAAAGAACAAAGAGGTTATATAACTCCTAATGAGTTTAATCAAATAGCTCTTGTAGCTCAAATGGATATATTTGAACAATACTTTCACGACTTATCTAAATATTCTAGGATGTCATCTGCTCAAGAAAATTATGCAGATCCTACATATATGATTTACGAAAAACTACAACCTTTTGAAGTTTCTATAGATTATCAACCTACTTATCAAGCTTCTAATTCATTTGGAGCGTTTCTTATACCAACAGACTGTTATAGATTATCTAATGTTTATATACGTAAAACAGAAACAGGTCCAACTGGTGCGTTTAATCAACTTCACAAATTAATACCTTGTGATAGAGTAAGTTCTAGAGAACTTAATCTTATTAGAAATGGACATCCTTTATTACAACCTCATGTTAATAGACCAGTTTATACAAGACATGGTAATGAAATATATGTATACGTGCAGAACGAAGAAGGTACAACAGCAGCACCAAACGCAAGTTATGATGCATCGCAATTTGACAATAGAACAGTTAGTAGAACTACTGATGTTAATATAGATTTTTATAGAAAACCTGCTACTCCTATATGGGGTTCTTTAATAACTAACGGTGTAGCTCTTTACAATGTAAGTAATTCTACAAGTTTTGAACTTCACGATTCAGAGTTTGTTAACTTAATAAATAGAATTTTAACATTAGCTGGAATAATGATAAAAGATCCAAGTTTACATAATGTTATGGCTCAAGAAGAAATAAAAAATATTCAACAAGAAAAAGCATAATTAAATGAGAGGAACATCACCATCTACATATTACAGCAGCAATGATTTAGGTAATTATCAATTTACTTCTTTATCTGATATTATTTCAGCTTTTGAATTTGTTTATGTTGGAGAAGATAAACTTATAGATAAAGTAGGTAGAACTGAAATAAGGTTTCATGCTCAAAGAGCTTTACAAGAATTTAGTTTTGATACTTTAAAATCAATAAAAGCACTTGAAATAACAGTTCCTTCAACTTTACAAATGTCTCTTCCTCAAGATTACGTTAATTATGTAAAAATATGTAGGGTAGATACTGCTGGAATAGAGCACGTATTGTATCCTGCTATTAAAACTTCTAATCCTTCTTCAGTACAGCAATATACTGAAGATGATTTTGCATCAGGTGTTACGTCTGGAGATTACAAGTTTGATTTAGGTGATTTTGATGGAGATGAAGATACAACTGAGTTGTTGTTAAATTTTGAATCTTCTGTAATTCAAGAAACTACTATTACAACTGGAGTTACTCAGTTGTTGTCAGCTGTTAACTCTAATATTGTTCCAGGCATGATGGTTGCAGGTAATTTTATTAAAGCTGGAACTAAAGTAGTAAGTGTTAACGGTCAAAATATTATTTTTAACCAAGCTCCTACAGCTGGAACAACTGTTAATTTAGTTTATACTTTAACAAAACCAAAATCAAGTACTTGGGAAGCTTATAGAAGTCATACTCCTGTAGAAAATCAACAAGATTATACTGATGAAGATTATGATTTATTATCAGGTGAAAGATATGGACTAGACCCTCAACACGCTCAAGTTAACGGATCTTTTTACATAGATGAGCTAACTGGTAAAATACACTTTAGCTCTAATATTAATGGAAAAACTGTGATACTAAAATACATAAGTGATAGTTTAGGAACTGAAGATGAAATGAAAGTTCACAAGTTTGCTGAAGAAGCTATGTATAAGCAAATAGCTTACGCTGTATTATCTGGTAAAAGAAACGTTCCTTTAGCTATAGTTGCTAGATTTAAAAAAGAAGCAAGAGCAGCTAAAAGAACAGCTAAGCTAAGACTATCAAATATAAAACTTGAAGAAATAACACAAATACTTAGAGGTAAATCTAAGCATATAAAACATTAATTTATGCCGGAGATAAAGCATAATTTTCTTAGAGGTAAAATGAACAAAGACCTCGATGAGAGGTTAGTGCCTAATGGTGAGTATAGAGATGCGTTGAATATAGAAATCTCTACATCTGAAGGTTCTAATGTTGGTACTGCGCAAAATGTAAAAGGTAATCAATTAGCAACATTAAAAGATCATAACAATAACTCTTTTACTCTTAGTGATAATGCAATTACTGTTGCATCTTACGCTGATGAATCTAGTAAAAAAATATTTAACTTTATACATAAAGCTAGCGATTTAGTAGCTAATGGTGTTTATGGTGCTCACACTCGTTTTACAGGTGCTAGATCAGATGTTATATCTGAATATACAGCTTTATCTGCAGCTGAAGATGGTATAGTTTATCCTTTAGTTACAGATGTTTATGAAGCTAGAGAAGTTGTAGATGTGCAACCTGGTAACAACGGTATAATAACAGGTGTAGAAACTTACTCTATACCTTTTCTTGGTGGAAATTTATTTTATCCAAAACACATTAGACCTGGTATGAGGGTTAGACTTTTAGCACCTGATAATCAAGATTTATTTATTGGAGAAAAAATTATAGTTAAAGATATAGTACCTGCTGCAACAGCTTCAGGTGTTATGGTTTTAACAACAATACCTTACAGTTTAAATGGTATATTTTATACACAAGCTTTAATAGATTTAGGCTTTGTTTTTCAATTTACTTCTGAAAGAATATTAAACTTTCAACACGGAGTTCAAGAAATAGAATCTAATACAACTGGAACACCTACTAGTAATACTCCAGAAAACACAATGATAACTGGAATAAATTATACAGATAATATTCTTTTCTATACAGATGGTAGAACTGAACCAAAAAGAATAGTTGTAGATAGATTTAAAAATTTAAATGGAGACTACTTTAGTTTTAACGACATAGCAATACATAGTAAACATGTTTATAGAGATAACAATGGAGCACAACATGAAAACTTTTTAACAGAAGATAATATAACAACTATACGTAGAAACCCTACTACAGCTCCATTAGTTTCAACAAAGTTAACATCAAGAGAACCTACTACTATACTTGATAATGGATTAAATTCTGGTTATAGTTATGATGACACAGTTTCTTCACCTATATTTAAATGGAATCCTTCAGGATTTTCAGAACCGTTTGCTTTATCAGATTCTGGTAACAATAAATTTCAGGCAGGTGAAGAATTTTATATAGAAGCTACTAATGGTAGACCTCATTGGAAAGTTAATGATATTTTAAGAATAACTGGTAACACAACTGCATCTTTTGCTAAACTTAAAATAATTAATTTTTTATCTGGCATGAGTGGTAGTTCAGTAAATCCATACGGTACTTTTAATAAATTTAGAGTTGCTCTAGTTGATGTAGATGAAAGTTATGTTGGCACAGAAGTAGATGAAGTTTGGACAGCTGTTCTAGTAGAAAAAGACGCTATATATAGAGATAAGTTTATTTACTTTGCTTATAGATATAAATATGTAGATGGAGAATATTCTTGTATATCTCCTTATTCTACAGGTGTATTTTTACCTAACAACTATTCTTATAGTGCTAATGGCGGTTTCAACAGAGGTATGGAAAGTGCTTGTAAAAGTATTACTATAAAAGATTTTATAACAACTAACACACCTAACGATGTACAGAGTATACAAATACTTTTAAAAGATTCTTCTTCAGAGCTAGTTCAAGTTATAAAAGAAATAAATAGATCTAAATTAGCTACTGATCCTTGGAATTTACCAGGTACTCATGCTTTTGGTTATTTAGAGTTAGATAGTGAATCTTTTGGTTTTGCTTTACCTTCTAATCAAACATTAAGAACTTTTGATTTACTACCTAAAAAAGCTAAAGCTCAAGAAATTAGTGCCTCTAGAGTTTTATATGGTAACTACACAGAAGGTTTTGATTTAGTTGATAGTAGAAATATAAAAATAAAACCAAGTATAAAATCTTTTATAGAAAACATTAAAAATGATTTTACAGCTACTTTTTTTGCTAGTAACAATTTAGAAGCTGAAATGCAAGCTGATTTAGTATCTGGCGAAAGTGTTTGGGAAATGCCTCATCATGATCAAGGTTTAGGAACAAATTTAACAACTAATCAATCATACGCTCATTATAGATATCCATTTTTCTACCCAGGTCTTAGTGTTTGGCCTCCAGGACCTAATAGTTATAATTCTACAACAGGTTATGGTAATAATAATCTTTTAACTCTTTATTCTAATAATTCTGGTAAATCAATATATATAAAAGCTGACGGTACTTCTATCGGAGATGATGTTAATAATGATGGTTATAGATGGCCAGGTTATCAACTTATTCCTTTTAATTTTGAAAATGATGATCAAAATAATTGGAATCAAGCTTCATTTGACTACACTATACCAGAAGAAGGTACTTATATAATAAGAGCTTCTGTAGACGCTTATTTTGCTGCTTCAAATACTGAAACTGCACATCCAAACGCAGGTAAATCTTTTCCTGATGTTGAAATACAATTATTGTGTGCTAAAGTAGATGGTAATGGTAATCCAATAATTAAAGATATAAATTTTGTAGCACCTTCTATGATGGGAAATGCGATAAATCCTACAAACAATTGGGATCCACTTGAGTTTATGGATGTTGTTATAGAAGGTACTAAATCAATGTGTCAACCACTTTCATCTACAAGCCGCGCTCAAGGATCTATTGAAAGTGCTGACGGTAATTTTATTAAAGATTTATATATAAATCCAATATCACAACCTCAAGGTTACGCTACTGTACCTTTAGTAGTAGGTCCTAACACTCAAGTTCAAGTAGGTGATAAAATTGGATTTTTTTTAGTAACTACAAGTAATAATGTTAAAGAAATAACTCATAATGGTGGTGGAAACTATACTGACGTTATTGATGCTCACACAGCAAAAGAAAGAGGAGTTAAAATTAGTAAAGCTAAATTAGAAATACAAGCACCTAACGGACCTGTTGATGTTTTAGTAAAATCAGGTGCACCAAGTGTTAAAAGTTTAAGGACTTACGAAATAGGTGTTGTTTACTTAGATGGAAAAGGTAGAGAAACTACTGTGATTATAGATGAATCTGCAGAGCTTAAAAACCCTAAAGATAATTCTTTAAATCAAAACAGAATAAACGTAAAAATACAACATGAAGCTCCTTATTGGGCTAAATATTATAAGTTTTTTATAAAAGAAATAGGTCCAGAGTATAACAATGTAGTATTGTATAAAGGTTATCCTAATGATAATTTATCTACTTCTCCAGGAACTACTGTATATGTTTGGTTATCTTTTAATTCTTCAGATGTAAACAAAATAAGTTTAAACGATTATTTAGTATTAAAAAAAGAACATGGTAATAATAAAGCTGTAACAGATATTAACGCTAGATTTAGAGTTTTAGATATTGTTGCTAATACTGAAATGGTTGATGATGATAATGATCCTTCAACTGATGATGTACCTCAAATAAAAGGAGTTACATTAGATGCTAGTAGTCAAGATTTAAGTGGTAAGTTTTTTGTTAAAATAGAAGCTGATGAGTTTTATACTAAATATATAACTCAAGATGATACTCAACCAACACCAGATGAAAATATAAATAATGGAGCTGTATTTGAAGTAGAAAAACCTATTAATATAGATTTAGATTTATTTTATGAAGTATCTCAAGCTTATCCAATATTTTTAGATAAACAAAAAGCTTCAACTTTTATCAAGCCAAACTCTACTATAACTTTAGTTGAAAGTGGAAATATAAATTTATCACAAGCTCAAAAAAACTTTCACGCTACAGTTACATCTGTTGTAGGTGCTCACGTAAGAGCTGATAATTATAATTCAAACTCTACTTTTGTTAATTACTCACCTAATCCTTCTGGATCGTATTTTCCAACAGATGATAATTATCATTGTAGAATATCTTTATCAAACAATATACCTCAAGCTATTAGTTTAGGTAGTTTTTTTGAAGTTAAATTTCAAACAGCTGATGGTGGAGCCGTAACTGCTTGGGCTCAAGCTTTTGGTAATAATGGTAGTACTTTATACATTTATCCATATACTCATCCAGTAGCTGGAGGTAATTATTATTGTTCAACAATAACTTTACCTTGGAATAATTGTTACACTTTTGGTAACGGTGTAGAATCTGATAGAATTAGAGATGATTTTAACTCTCCAGCTGTATATCCTTATATAGCTAATGGTAAAACTTCTGGTTTTAAAGCTTCTTTAAATGATCCAGACTATAAAGAAATAAATAAAAAAAATGATATTATATTTTCACAAATATATAACGATGATACTAGAACTGCTAGATATAATGAGTTTATTTTTGCAGATAAAATAGTTAAAAAATTAAACTCTGAATATGGTAGTATTCAAAAATTATACTCTAGAGATGGTGATGTTGTAGCTTTTTGTGAAAGTAAAGTTTTAAAAATATTATCTAGTGGTAAAGATGCTTTATTTAATGCAGAAGGTAAACCTAACTTATTAAGTTCTTCAAATGTTTTAGGACAAGCAATACCTTTTAAAGGTGATTACGGTATATCAAAAAATCCAGAATCTTTTGCTGTAGAAGAATACAGAATATATTTTGCTGATAAAAATAGAGGTGCTATTTGTAGGTTGTCTATGGATGGAGTTACTGCTATATCAGATCAAGGTATGAAAGATTGGTTTAATGATAATCTTGAAACAGCTAGCGCTATAGTAGGTAGTTATGATGGAAAAAAGAATCAATACAATGTTACAATACATAAATCTACAAATCCTGGTTATAAAAAAGAAGTTCATACTGTTAGTTACAGCGAGTCTGTAAAAGGTTGGCCTAGCTTTAAATCTTTTATAAAAGAAAGTGGTGTATCAATGGATAATGAATATTACACATTTAAAAACGGTGATATGTACTTACATCACCCAGATCAAAAAGATGTTTTAAGAAATAATTTTTATGGTACTCAATATAACTCAACTATTAAAGTATTATTTAATGATGATCCAGGTTCTGTAAAACTATTTAAGACGGTTAATTACGAAGGCTCTCAAGCAAAAGAATTATAATATGGCTCAAGACGGATGGTATATAAATAAAATTTTAACAGATCTTCAAGATGGTAAAGTTGAAGAGTTTGTAGAAAAAGAAGGTAAAAAGTTTAATAGTATAAAAGCTGATGAAACTTCTTTCACAAACGCTTTTGATACTGGTGGTGACGCTATATCAAATATGGATCCTGCAGAGCATACAGTTCAAGGTATAGGTTTTGTTTCTAAAGCTGAAGTAAATCCAGATTCACTCGGTGTAGTTACTCCTTGGCCTGGTTTAGGTGGTAATGTTACAGTTGGTGTTATTGGTGGTAGTAATTGGACTAGCACTGGTTTTTCTTCTTTCAATATATTATCTATGCCTAGCAGTGGTACTTTTACCATAATACCTAGTGCTGGTTACGCAATATCTGCAGCTAGTTTTAGTACTTTAGGTTTTAGTTTACCAAGCTTTGTTACTAGTGTTAATTTTAGTGATAATGGATTACCTGGCACTGCTAGTAATACTGTCACTGGTACTATAGTTTTTGACACTAGCGTTTCAGCTCCAAGTAGTACTAACTCGTATAATGGAACTATAGTTTTAAGTTTTACAGCTGTTCCTTCTTTAGTTTTGTGGCAAGGTACTATAGAAATAAATGGAATATTTTTAGATAATAATATTATACAAGATCAAATAACAAACAACTCAGCATATCAAGCTATAAATATAGTTACAGATACTGATGTTAAAAAAGTTTGGCATGTAACTAAATTAATAAATCCAAACGCTCCATCTCAAAACGTAGTAGATATAGATTACACACCAGGTCCTAACGTAATAGCTAATCCTTATGTTAGTCAACCTTATATGACTTTTGATGTTCAACCTGGCGAACTTAGTCAGTATGCTGCTTTTATAAATAGCTCTGGAGGTTTTGGAACTAGTGTAAACAATTATAATGGAACTAACTTATCCTACAACATAGTAGCAGAGTACGATCCTAATACTTCTGCTACAGTTGATGATTTAAATTTAATAACTATAAACTTAAATAGTCAGTTAGGTAATTTGTATTTTGATACAGCTTTAGGTAATATTGCTAGTAATAGGTATCCTTTACCAGATAATGGAAGTATAGGTAACTCAGTTGGAGTACCTATATACAGTACTTTAGGAGCTTTTACAGTAACAGCTACTGGAGATATAGCAAATCAAATAACTAGTATTACTCCATATTATAATGGTGCTAGTAGTTCTGTTGATTTAGAAGTAAATCCTAACACAACTGGATCAAACATTTTAGGAACTTTAGAATTAACTTATAACGGTAATACTACAGGTACTCCAAATGATATTTTGTTTGTTGAACAAGGTTTAGAAGATGTGGTTCTTTTAAGCGCAGCTCTTAGAGCTTCTTTTTTTGTACTTAACACTTCTGGTATAGCTGGAGCAAATCAGATAAATATTTATACTGATGATCAAGCTGGAAATATTAATTTAGCTTTTGGAACTTCAACTCAATATAATGGTAGGTTTTTTGATTTAAATGGAGTTGGTTCTAATCCTATAATACCAGCAGAAGGAACAGATGTTCATTTATATGCGCACTATGATCAACCTTCTCCGTACGCGTATCCACCTGCTTCATCTTTTGTTATAAACTATCAAGATCCAAATAACACAGGGTGGATAACACCTTTATACTTTGGAACACCTTCAACTGGTGCAACTGTTATTAATCCGGCAGGTCCTTTAGGTCAATACTACGGGCACGCTGGTAATAATCATTATAGAATAGAGCCTCAACCTATAGGAGGTGCAGCTAGAACTGCTATAATAACACATGCTCATTATAATGATCCAACTATAACAGATACTCTTACTATAACTCAAGAAGCTGGTTATGATTCTAGTGTTAACACGTTAATATTTAAAGATCACGTAACTGTTCCTACAGCTCCACATAATTTAGGTAACACTTATGAAATAGATCACAATGCTCAACAAATAACTATATCAGCTGGTATACCAATTGCAGACTTATCAGAAGATAACCCTTTTAATATTGGAGGTACTCAAAATATAACTGTAACTGCAAATGATCCTGATCCTTACTATGAAAATCCAAATTTTGCTTTAAGTCAAGCTGTTTTAAATCAAAACACTCCTGCAGCAGGTACAATAGGTTCTACAACTGGTGATCCTTGGTGGTATAGTATAAACTCTAATGTAGGAGCTCCTATTGGTTCTAGTCCAGGAGGATCTATAACTCATACAGTTACTTTAAATGTTAATAATAATTTTAATGTAGAAGCTAGTAACCCTATGTTTCCTGTAGATAGAACCTTTACGTTAAATGGGTTTAATCCAGAAAACACTTCTGGAAACCCTGATGATACTTTACAAATAGTTCAAAAAGGTCAACCAGCAGCTCAGTTTTTTTCAAATAACTCTCAACTTATAGTTCCTGCTAGTTATTCTTCAAATAGTAATTTAACAATTTTAGCTAAAGCCAATGTAGCTGCTCCAACTTGTTTATCTTATTCTTCTCAAGTTCCAAACGCTAGTGGTGTTTTACAAACTATATTAGGTTCTCCTGCTTATTTAAATAGCGTTACAGTAACTTCTACTGGTAATACTAACGAGTATGAAGTTAAGTTTAACTTAGATGAAAACTTTTCAGGAGCTCAAAGATCTTTTGATTTAGGTTTGTATCACTCAACTATATCTAACCCTGCTACTCAAGATCCTTCTCAACAAGGATTATTAGCTGATAAATTAACAGTGGTACAAGATCCAGCTATATTAACTTTAAATGCAAACTTACTTAACGCTACAATACCTACAGGAACTCAAGTTTATCAACTAGCAGGTGCAGTTGCTTCTCAAGTTGGAAGTTTAACTTTTAATAGTTATGCTGGTATGCTAGTGTCTTCAAACATGTCTTTTCCTTCTGCGTTTGTTATACCTTTAAACTTTAACGGTGGAACTCCAGTTGTGTTAAATGTAAGATATATTGATGATACATCAGCGACTACTACTTATACTACAGGAACACCTAGTTGGTTAGCAGCAACACCAAGTATTAGTAATAATAATTTAATTTTTACTGTTAGCAACTCTGCTTCTACTACTAGATCTTTAAAGTTTAATGTAGCAAACGCACAAAATAATGCAGCTTTTATAAGTTTTGAAATACAACAACAATAAAATTAAGAAAACATGGCAAATAATAGTTTAATAACACTTTCACTTAGTATAGATGGAGTTCAATTAACAGAGTTTGGATTAGAAGGTGGTGTACAATCTGGTGGTGGCTTTGGAGATCCTAACGTTATAGGTTCTACAGGTGGAGATGATTTATTTATTTTACGCGATGAAGATATTACTTCAAGATTTCAAAATATTGGAACTGGAGATACTTCAGCTCTTTCTGGTCAATTAGGTCTTGCTAGTTTTGATGTTGTTACTGGAACAGATCAAGACCAAACAAATAATCTTATTAGAATAGGTAAAGTTCTTCATTACAGGAGAAATCAAAGTGTTTTTGGTCAAGGTGGAACTTGGCAAATAACAGTAGATACTAAAGATTTATTTTATCCTTTTCCAGAAAAAGGTGATTACTTATTTTTTGCTAAAAATCAAGATAAAGATTTAGGTTCTATTAAAGGGTACTTTGCAGAAGTAGAGTTTGTTAATGATTCTACAGATGAAGCAGAATTGTTTTCAATAGGTATGGAAGCTTCTGTGAGTAGTAAATAAACACTTAAAAGTGTAATAATTAAACATATAACAATATAAATATGCCAAAAGGAAAATTATTAAACTCACCATTGAAAGCAGCTCCTTTAATACCGTTAGGTGCTAAAATAGCTGGTGGTGTACTAGCAAGTTTTGGATTAGGTGCTTTAGCTGGCGGAAGTGGAAAAGATAAATATACAGAAGAGTTAAAAGCCGCTCAAGCTAAAAGAGACGCTTTACTGCAACAGTATGAAAACTATGAGTTTCAGTATACAAATCCTTTTGAGGATATGACAGTAAACCTTCAAGCTTCTCAACTACAACAACAAGGTTTAGCTCAACAACAAGCAGATATACTAGAAAATTTAAGACAAACAGGTGGTGCAGGAGCAGCAGCTTTAGCCACTGGTTTAGCTAGACAAGCTGCTAAAAACCAAGCTAAAATAGCAGCAGAATTAGGTCAACAAGAGCAAGCTATAGAATTAAAACAAGCTCAAGCTGATTTAGCTGGAGAACAAGCAAAACAACAGTTTGAACTTCAAAGATTACAAACAATGCTTGGTATGAGTATGGAAGAAGTAGCTGCTATAAATCAAGCTGAAATGCAAAGAAAACAAAATAGAACACAGTTGATCGCAGCTGGTATAGGCGCTGTAGGTCAAATAGGTGGCGCTTATCTTGGTGGACTTGGAAAACGTGGCGGATCAGGTGGAGCTGGCGGTGGTGGTGGAGGCACTACTGAATTTACTGACATGTCTGGTGTAACTATTGGTTATGATGGTCCTGACTTTGGTGTTGGGCTTTAATAATAAATTAATTTAAATTATGGCAAATCAATTAATAGAATCAGCTAGACGTATGTACGCTTCTAAGTACAAAGTAGTAGATAATACACCTATAATAAAAGCGCTTATATCAGGTACTACTAGCCTTGTTAAAGGATACATGTCTGCTAATAAAAGAATAAAAAAACAAGAAGAAGAAAACGAAAAGTTTTTTAATAAAAAATTAAACTCTAGTCAAAGATTAACAAATGACCCTGAAGCTAGAAAAATATTTACTAATGAACTTCTTGAGCTTCAAAAACTTTTTAGAGATGGTGGCAAACAGTCTATACAAGGTGGTGTGCTTACAAGTAAAAAAAATAGAAACGAAGGTGCAGAAAAACAAAATATAGCTACAACAAGTCTTGATGCTTATAGAGAAGATTTAACTTATCTTGACGCTATACTTAAGAGTGATAAATCTAATAACTCTGCAGCTAACACTATAAACGATAGAAGTGATCAAGTTAGATTAAACTCTAACACTACACCTAGAGAGTTTGTATTTGTAAGAGCTGGCAACAAAGATAACCAACCTGCTGGTATATATGTTAAAAGAGCTGCTGATGGACAGTTAGTTAGATTACCTGACTACGAAAAACCTATTAAAATTTTTACTACTGGTCAAGAAACAATAGCGAGTGATATATTTGATTATGCTGTAAAACAAGCAAGAAGAGGTGTAAAAGATTTTGAACGTATTAAATCAAAATCTACTGGAATATTAAATAGATTATCACAAGACAGAAACTTTGCTTCATTATTGTTTGATGATTTAGAGGGATTTGTTTTTGCAGAAGAATATTTAAAACTAAAAGGTGTAGATATTTCAACTCCAGAAAAAAAGTTTAAAGAATTAGAAGCTTTAAAATTACAATATAAACAAGATCCTAAAGATTTAAACACAGCTTTTTTTAACGATATTATTGAAGAAGCTAACGATTTATTCAATGATAACCAAAAAACTTCTACAATAGAAAGAACTCAACTTACACAAGACAAACTAAACAAGCAAAATACTTTTGTTAGAAGCCTTAATGCAGGTGGTGATGTTATTATGCCTGACGGTAGCACTTATAGACCAGGTGTTGGAGTTTTAAGAAATACATTTTATCTTGTAGATAAACAAGGTAGAATTAGTACTAAAAATGAAGGTTTTAAAAGACAAACTTTAATTGATAAAGCTCAGCTAGATCCTAGTATAGCTAAAAAAATTGCAAAACTTCCTTAATAATATAAAATATGTTTGAATACGAATTAGACGGTGAAGTATTACAGTTCACTCAAGAAGATGTTGATAACAGAGCTAAAGAAAAAGGCTTAACAACAGAAGAATATTTAAATCAACACCCAGAAGTAAAATCTGTAAGTGTGGAAAAGAAAGAAGACGTTGCGGAGACAGGTGCGCTTGTAACGTCGGAGACTACAGCACCCGAAAGTGGGGTATCAACTTCGGAAGATTTTTCTTTGGGCTTGAAACAAAAGTTAAATAAAAGAGAAAACTATGAAGGTACTAGCTTTACAAAAGGTATTTACAATGTAAATTTATACAAAGTAGGTCAAGATATAGAATTTAAAGAAAGTTTAGATATACAAGAGCCTACGTCTGAATTGGTTGATGCTACTAAAGCTTTAACAAGTACTTCTACATTTGATGTACTTCAAAAAACAAACAAGTTTATTTCATTATACAACGAAGGTAATACTGATGAAGCAAAAAGTTTTATTGAGAATATAGAAGATACTGATAAAAAAGATTTAGTCATAGACGAGTTAAAACGAAAAGGTTTTAGCTTGATTGGTTTTAAAGGTGTAAAGTTAGATGAAGCAACAATTACTGCAGAAAAAGAGTATGATGTAGGTACTCTTGAAGATATTATAAAAAACGATATAGCTAGTGTAGATGAAGACTCTGATATTGTTAAAAGAGCTTGGGGTAAAAATTATTTTAAACTAGATGAATTTCCAGCTTGGCAAAAAAGAAACAAACCTCCAATAGCTGATAGGTTAAAAGCTCGTTTAGCTCGTGTAGAAAATCTAAGTTTTGATAAATTTGATGTTGCTTTAGACCAAAAAGCTTCAGAAATAGAAAACCGTAAGAAAATAAACGATGAAGATCTTGAAGAATATATCAAAGAACAAGGTGGTGAAGAAGCTTGGGAAATATATAAACAATTTGACAAAGAACTTGAAAGAGATTTTACAGGTGATATAAATTTAAAAGAATTATTAAAAAACGAAAAAATTTCTTTTGAATCAGTAAATAAAGCTTTAAAATTAGCTAAATTCGAACAAGCTCAAATACAAGTTAATAAAACTATAGATCAACTTGATGCGTTTGGTAGAGATGATGAACTTTCGCAATTGCAACTTTTAAGACAAATACAAGTTGCTGGTAACGATGTTGGTGAAGCTGTTTATAGAAGAGCTTTTGATGATATTTATAAAAAATTAGGAACTCCTACTATTGCAGCTGCTTTTAAAAATACTACAATAGATTTTAATGAGAAATCTGCAAAAGACTTTATAAAAATATATCAATTTGCAAAAGCACAAGGCGTAGTAAAACCAGGTAATGAATTTTACTACGAAACAGCTCCTGGTTTTATTGTAAGTAAAATTGCTGAAGTAAAAGCATCAAAGTTAAACACTGCATTAAAAGCTATAAATAACGAAGAAACAAGATTAGAAAACGAATCAAGTATAATAAAAGAAAATATGAGTGTTATAATAAATACTCAAAAAAAGTTACTTGATCAAATAGAAACTTTAGGTGAAATAGAAAATATTAGCTATGCTGATAGAATAAAAAGAAATAAATTAATAGGTGAGTTTCAAGCTAATCAAAAACTTTTAGAAACTTCAAAAAGTAACGATATTGCAGATTTGTTTAACAATAGAATAGCAAACCTTGAATTAGAGCTAGAAGTTTACAACGCTCAGTTTGATCAAAATGTTATTAATGAAGAAGCTTACCTACAAGCTCTAGGTAAAAACTATAATAATTACGAAAGAGCAATGGCGAGTCTAGAAGAAACTATATTAGGTGGTTACGAGACTATTGCAGCTAGATTTCCTAGAATTATTGATAAGTTATTACCTGAAGTTGAAACTGGAGATGCTCCAGAACCTGGACCTGGTTTTTTTACTAATTTATTAGGTATACCTGAGAAACAAACTTTTGATAGACTTATTGCTTTATCAGATTCTAAACAGCAATCTTTTGCTAATAAAATATTGTATAGTAAAGAAAATCTTGTTCAATCTATAGGTATGGGTATGGCTGATAATGCTTCTACATATCTTAATGGTATTTTAATGTTTACACCTTTAGCCCCTGTTGCATACGCTAATTATTTTGCTCAAGGTTTTGGAGGTTCTATATTACAGCAGGAAAGGGAAATGAGAAACGCTATTAGTTTAATACCTGACTTACAAGATAATATTATTGGAGCAACTAGCGAAGATGAACTTGAAAAATTAAACGAAGAGTTAGAACGACAACAAGATATTTTAAACACACCTTTTTATATTCAAAATGGAGCGGGTATAATATCTGGTTTTGCTGATATGTTTATGGAAAGATTATTTGGTCAAGGTCTTGTAGCTAGAAACTTTGCTAAATGGTCTAAAGTTGGTGCTAATGCTACTTTTTTGCAAAAAGCAGCAGGTAATTCTAAAGCTTTTGGATTATCAATTGTTACTGAATTTCCTGAAGAATTTAGTGTTCAATTAATAAACAACGGTACTAATAGGGTTTTACTAGATAGAGATGTAAGTCTTACAGATGGTATTGATATGCAATTTTTTGGAGATGTAGCTCTTGGTGCTAGTGGCATGAGTACTATGGGTACTGCTAGAAATTCTTTTAATGGTATTAGAAATACGTTTGCCACGTATAAAGATAAACAAAGTTTTAAAATAAAACTTGGTACTGTAGCAAAACTTAATGAACAATTAAAAAGTCCTAACTTAACTAAAGATAAAAAAAGAGAATTATTAAAGCTTAAAACAAGAAAAATAAAAGAAATGTTTTTTGATGCAGCTAGAATTACTCAAAAAGCTGAAAGTCTAACAGTTAATCAACTACAAGAAGTGTTTGAGCTTGATAGAAAAAGACATAATGCTAAAAAAGAAATATTAAAAGCAGCTACTAGCGGAGAATATGGTTTAAACATGTCTAACATTGATAAATCTATATTAGAAGATGCTCAAAAACAATATGACGATTTTAATGAAAAAATTCAGTCTATAGTTGGTATTGAAACAAAAAAACATGAACAAGAAGCTGGTAAAGCAATTAAAGATCCTAACAGAAAAAACACTAAATCTGAATCTGAATTAATTTATTTACAAGCTGTAGCTTCGTTTAGTAATAGCGCTGCAAAAGCTTTAGCTAACAAAAAAGGTACAAGTTATACAGAGATTACTGCTGATAAAATTAACGATGAGTTTTTTGCTAAAGTTAAAAAAGATAATAACTTGTCAGATAAAGATTTAGCAAAATTTAGACAAAAAGCTTTTTCAGATAATGCTGTTTTTATTGATGATGGTAAAAATGGTAGTGTTTATGTTTTTACTGATAATCAAAAAGTAAATATATTACTTGGAACAAGTTTAGATGGTAAAGTAGCTGCTGTAGCTGGTATTCATGAATTATTTCATAAAGAAAATAGAGATCAAGGTTTAATTAAAAATGGAGAAGTAATAGAAGCTGCTAAAAAAGGTATATTAGGTCTTGATGCTTTGATGAAAATTAAACTTAAAAACAAACAAATAACAAAAGAAACATATGATTTTTATGTAAAACGTAAAAAAGCTTATAACGATGATATAGATAACAACGGCGTTAATTACGAAGAAATGCTTAACTTAGTAGGTGATTTAACTACTATTGGTGCTGTTAAAAGAAATGATTTTAACATGCTTTTTGGTATTAAAAACTTTTTAAACAAAACAATAAGTATGACACCGCTAGGTAAAAAGTTAAACAACTTTATAGACTTTAGTGACAATGATAATGTTTTTAGTTATATATCTAGCTTTAATAAAGCTGCTTACGAAGGTAGAATATTAAGAGGTGGTGTTACTAGAGAAGAAGATATAGTTGATATAAAAGCTTCAAAA
>TARA_R100000329_G_scaffold63850_1_pt1 | contig 17701 bp, 7 predicted proteins | sample TARA_R100000329 | Tara Oceans TARA_R100000329 (sample SAMEA2620783) | marine metagenome | biome: marine biome (ENVO:00000447); feature: surface water layer (ENVO:00002042); material: "saline water (ENVO:00002010), including plankton (ENVO:xxxxxxxx)" | depth 5 m | reverse complement strand
TAATATACTTGCTAATCAAGCTCAGATGGATATATTTGAGCAATACTTCTATGACTTAAATCAATATCATAGAATATCAAGCATAAATGAAACGATATACACAGATACTGTAGATATTCTACAAGAGAAAATAGATCATTTTGAAAGATTTAGAATAACCGTAGATATGAGTGAAGGTGGTGGCGTTGGTATATTGCCTGACACTTATTATCGTATGGGTGCTATATATTACAAGAAAAATGGTCGATATTATGAAATAGAAAACGTTGAACAAAACGAACATCATATATATTTAAGCTCACCATTAACAGAGCCTACATTTACTAGACCTATATACGTTAGAGCTATTAACGGTGCTGGTCCTGCTACTCAACAAGTCAGAGAGCGAAGAATACAAATCTTTCCAGAAACAATTACATCAGATGTATTTTGTAATTTTATAGCTAAACCTACTACAGCTAGATGGGGTTACACTATTGTAAACGATAAAGCTTTATACAACCCTTCAGGAACATACTCAACAAACTTTGAACTACACGCATCAGAAGAAACTGATTTAGTATTTAAAATATGTGCATTAGCAGGTATAGTTATTAAAGATCCTATGTTATATCAAACAGTAGCTGGTGAAGAAATTAAAAACATACAACAAGAAAAACAATAAACCATGCCATTATTTCAAGGAACACAACAACAATATTACGATAATAGTCAGACTTTAGTTAGTAATGGTAACGCTGAATTACCTCCATTAACTTTTAATCCTCTACCTACGTCAGAAATTGAATTTGATTTATTTGTTGGTGGTAATGAAATAGCTGGTAACTTATATGAATATAATGCTAGTAATGGTGTTATAACAATGGGTACGGCTTTAGCTACTGGCACACAGGTTATTGTTAGGCAAATATTACAAGGCGAACAACTTGGTAATTATCAGTATGTTGGTATTGATGATTTAATTGCTAACTTTCAAGTTAATTATGTTGGTGAAGATAAAATTATAAGAAAAGTAAAATTACCTGAAATATCTTTTCACGTACAAAGAGCAATAGCTGAATTAAGCTATGATACGTTAAGATCTCAAAAATCACAAGAAATAGAAGTGCCACCATCACTTAGAATGAAGCTTCCTCATGATTATGTAAACTATGTGCAACTATCATGGAAAGATAGCGCTGGTATTGAAAGAATTATATATCCAGCTAGAAAAACTAGCAACCCAAAAGCTTTATTACAAGATGGTAACTTTGATTATACATTTGATCAAGATGGTACTCTGTTAGAAGCTTTAGACTCAAATACGTTAACAGACTTTCAAAACGCTGATCAACCTACTAATACAGTTGAAAATGTAACTGGTCCAGATGTTGATGCTACTTTAGCAGAGGGTAGAAGATATGGTTTAACACCAGAAAACTCACAGTTTAACGGTTTATACTTTATAGATAATAGTAGAGGTTATATATACTTTAGTTCAGGTATAAACGGTAAAATAGTAACTTTAAAATATATAAGTGACAGCTTAGGTACAGAAGAAGAAATAAGGATACACAAGCTTGCTGAAGAAGCTGTATACAAGTGGACTGCACATGGTATACTATCATCAAGAGTAGGTACTCCAGAATATGTTATAGCTAGATTTAAAAAAGAAAGATTTGCTGCTATAAGACAAGCAAAGTTAAGATTATCTAACTTAAAAATAGAGGAGCTTAACTTAATAATGAAAAATAAATCAAAAATAATAAAACATTAAAATGCCAGAATTAAAGAGACAATTTGGTGGAGGTGCAATGAATAAAGACCTCGACGAAAGATTAGTTCCTAATGGTCAATATAGAGATGCGTTAAATGTGCAAATTTCTAGCTCTGAAGGTAGTGATGTTGGTGCAGTGCAAAATATATTAGGTAATAGGATGCCTTATGGTAGTGCTTTATCTAATTTAGGTGCAAACGCTCAATGTATAGGCGTTTATGCTAACACTAAAACAGAGATGATATACTGGTTTATAGCTAGTGACACTAAGTCTTTAATACTAGAGTATGATCAAACTGAAAATATCGTGTCACCAATACTTGTTGACGCAAATGGAGTATTAGATTTTTCTAGTAATAATATGATAACTGGTATCAATATAATTGATGATTTATTATTCTTTACAGATGATAGAACAGAGCCTAAAAAAATAAACATAAAAACTTGGAAAGGTTATAACAGTTCAAATACATCTTATACTCACACCCAGGTTAATGGTTCTGATTTTACAGAAGATCAAATAACTGTTATTAAAAAATCTCCACTAACTCCTCCAACACTAACAATGTCAAAAAGTAAGAGAGCTGGTATAATAGAAAGTACCACTATGAATCTTAGCTTTACAGACTCTACAACACTTGAGCCTTTACCAACAGGTCCTCTCAATGCTGGCGCGAGTATTATTGGTGTTGGTCACAACATGGATCTTATTGTTGGCGATAAGCTTAGTCTTACTTTACTAGATGAATCTGTTGATATACAGGTTGTACTTAGTGTAGTTGCTGTATATCCAGACGTAGCTTCACCATTTTTTATAAAAGTAAATATAGATGTTGTACCTGAAGATGTTCCTGTTGGACAGCAAAACTGGAAAATTCATTTAATACAAGAAAAACCTATGTTTGAGTTTAAATTTCCTCAATTTGCTTATAGGTATAAATATGTAGATAATGAATATTCTACAATTGGCCCATACTCTGAAGTTGCTTTTTTACCAAGTGACTTTGATTACGATCCTAAAAAAGGTTATAATAAAGGCATGGTTAACAATATTAGATCTTTAAAAATAGGTGGATTTACACAAGGTGTTCCTGACGATGTAAAAGAAATAGATATAATATATAAAGAAACTTCAAATAATAATATATACGTAGTACAAAGTATAAAAACAAGTGATCCAGAATATACAGCTGGTACTAATGGTGAGGTTGAAATTACATCTGAGGTTATATATAAAGTTTTACCACAAATACAATCATTAAGACCTTTTGATAATGTTCCTAGAAAAGCAAAAGCTCAAGCTTTATCTGCTAACAGAATAATGTATGGTAATTATTTAGAAAATTTTGATATTAAAGACGGTGCTAACAATGATATAAGTGTTAAATTTGAAGTATCTATAATACAAAATCCAGATATACAAGTTGTACCTAAAGAAGGTCAAAGATCAATAAAATCTATAAGAACATATCAAGTTGGTGTCGTTTATAGGGATAAGTATGGTAGAGAAACACCTGTATTTACGGATCCAACTGGAGCTGTAATATTAGACAAATCAGCAGCATCAACGCATAATGTTTTAAGAGTTAAAATAACAAGTCCAATACCTTATTGGGCTGAGTCCTATAAATATTTTATAAAAGAATCTTCTGATGAATATTATAATCTATGTATGGATAGACATTATGAAGCTGAAGATGGTAATGTTTGGATTAGTTTTCCATCGTCTGAAAGAAATAAAGTAACTGAAGAAACTTTTTTAATATTAAAGAAAAAGCACGACAGCAACCAAGTTGTAGACGGTGAAGCTAGATTTAAAATAATATCTATAGAAAATGAAGCGCCTTTGTTTTTAAAAGAAGATAAAGTTTCAAAAGGTATTTTATCAGCTGCAAACACAAATACCACTGGTGAAAATATTTTTAGAGACTTAAATGGATTTCCACAAGACGATGGTGGTCATTTTCATATAAACAAAAACAAATGGGAAAAAGTTTTTGGTGGTGATGGAGGTACTGCTAACGCTTATCAAATACCAGTTCATCAATTATCAGATCTTGTTGTTAGGTTTATAGGTAATGGTGGACAATCTCAATATTATGATATAGCTAATATACAATATTTTGATGGTGGTGATGATAATACTAGATACTATAGAGTTGAAATAGAAGAAAGATTTGCTGAAGATGATATTAGATTTATAAACAACAGTGCAACAGTTTTGTTTGATTCAAGTGATGATTCTGTAGCAGTTGAAATAGCACAAAAACAAAGCAAATTAAAACCTGAGTTTTCCGGTAGATTTTTTGCTAAATTAGAAAGAGATGGTCAGTTGGAAGAAGCTATAATAAGAAATGAAAACCCTGATAACTTTAAGATTATAGCTAGTATTCAAACTTACAACTTATCAGGTGTTGGTGGTACTGAAAGTTTTTGGCAAGATGCACATAAAGGTCATTTTCCAGGATCTGATCAACATGGTAGATCTGCTGAGTGGCATATTTGTGACTGGAACGTTTTAGAAAGATATGCTGATGGTGGAGGAACATACGACACATCTACATCAGGTGGTGGTAAATATAAAGGTAGACACGCTACATCTGAAGCCGCTAAACAAGCAGGTGGTTTAGGTGCTGAATCTGGTAATGATTTTATGGAAATAGGTTGGCATTGGTTCGGTGATAAAGAAAGCCACTCGTGGATAAATGGTCAACCGTATTGGAATAACTTTGAAAGAGACTGGAAACCTGAATATAGAAAAATAGTAGGTCAGTTTCAACAAAAAAATTCTAAATTTAGATTTAGAGATGATCCTGATCAAACGGTTTATACTATAAAAGCTTATAGAAGAAATCATTATATACCTTACGATAGAGGTGGTTATGGTAGATTAGGTAAATATGGAAGCGAAAGATTAATAAGTTGGACATTAAAATTAGATAAACCAATTCTTTGGTCACCAAAAGATAATGGTCATACTTCAAAAGAAAACGGAACAGCTGTAGAGTTTTTAAATGCTTTTGTTGATGGAGATGGTTTTACAAGTAATAATCCAGCTATATTTGAAACTGAACCAAAAGAAATAGTAGATTTAAATTTATTCTATGAAGCAAGTGAAGCGTATGATAAATCTACACATGGAACTGAGAAAACATTGAGTTACTCTAACTGCTTTAGCTTTGGTAACGGAGTTGAGTCAGATAGAATTAGAGATGATTTCAATGCAGCTAAAATGACTAAAGGTATAAAAGCTAGTACAGTATTAGATATACCTTACGCCGAAGAACGAAAATCAAATGAAGTTATATTTTCTGGATTGTATAATTCTAAAAGTGGTACTAATAATACTAATCAATTTATACAAGCAGATCAAATAACTAAATCAATAAATCCTGTTTATGGTTCAATACAGTTAATGAGGCATAGACACGGTGGTTTAGATGTTTTGTGTGAAGATAAATGTTTTAAAATACCTACAAATAAAGATATATTATTTACTGCCGATGGTAGTAAACAGGTTACAGTATCATCAAACGTGTTAGGAACACCAAATCCTTATACAGGTGAGTTTGGTATTAGTAAAAATCCTGAATCATATACTCAGTATGGATACAGAGCTTATTTTACAGATAAAGCCAGAGGAGTTGTTTTAAGACTCTCTGCTGATGGATTAGAGCCTATATCACGTTACGGTATGGCAGATTACTTTAGAGACAATCTAGCGGCTGCTACAACAGCGATAGGAAGTTACGATACTAATAAAAAAGAATATAATTTAACATTAAATTTCGATACAGTAAGCTTTAAAGAAGATACAAACGCTTGGACTAGTAGAAAAAGTTTTTTACAAGAAGAGGGTATTAGTTTAAATAATAAGTATTATACATTTAAAAACGGTGATCTTTGGGTACACGATAATGAAAATAGAAATAATTTTTATGGTGATCCTTATAACTCAAGTATTAAATTTATATTTAACGATGCTCCTGGTTCTGTTAAACAATTTAAAACATTAAATTACGAAGGTAGTCAAGCTAGAATATTTGAAGATAATAGTGGTAATGCTGATACAGATAATAACTTTTTTAACAAAAATAATACCGCTGGATGGTGGAGTAATACTATAGAATCTGATAAACAACAAGGCCAAATATTAAGTTTCAAAGAAAAAGAAGGCAAGTGGTTTGAATTTATACAAGGAACTAAAACACCTGGTGAAATACCTGACACAAGTGAATTTAGCGTACAAGGTTTAGGTGGTGGAAGTGTATCTGCTAGTAATGATTATTCATTTGGTGTAACAATAACAGTAAACGAAAACAACGACTAATGGCATTAAATAATTGTACTATAAATTCATCATCTGTGGTGGTAACACCGTCACAAGCTTTAGGTTCTGGTGTTGCTAATCAAGTTTTAACAATAAAACCAAATCAAGGTTTTAGAGTTGCAGCCGCTGATTTTACAAATAACACTGGCACTTTACCATCTTCAATAAATAGCATAACGCTTAGTGATAGTGGTGTGGCTTATGCAGATGGTAATTTTGTTTTAGTTACTGTTGATTTAAAAGATACCTTTAATCCAGGCACTAGTGATCATGTTGTGACTATAGATATTGATGGCAATGCAACACGTATAAAAGATATACCAAAAACAATATCAGGTAACTACAGTGTTACTGTTTCAAATGTAACAGCAGTTGCTTCAGGTAGTTATTCTGCTTCTGGAAACACTGGACAACAAAAAGATTTATTTCAAATTACAGTAAGTGCTACTAATGGTAATTACTTTTTTGATATAAATGATATTAGCGTTGATGTAACAACTGGTGATGTTTCTGATTACGTAATTGTTAAAACACCTAATGGCACTGGTACTTCTTTTACAAGTTGCACAATAAATGTAGACGCAATAATACCTAGTGAAAATAAAACAGGTAATGTTATATCAATAACAGCAAACGCAATATCAATACCAACACCTGTAAACGACATAACAGCATATTCTATGGAATTATCTGATATGCCTTATACTTTTACTAAAAGACATATTACTGTTTATGGTACTTCTGGTGCTAAATTTAAACTACAAGTTAAAAATACTGGAGCTGACAACACGTCTGGAACATCTGATGATTATTGTTACAACTTTACAACGAAACTATTTCAATCTTCTACAGTTGATTCTGGTGAATTAACTATAGATAGTTCAGGCCAACATACTACTATGTTTGAGTTTCCTGTTATTTTAGCTGATGATACATATACTTTTACTATATCAGCTGTAAGTCCAACAACATTGAACTTAACAAATCAAACAAGTAGTTTTACTATAAATAGAAGAGGTTTTAAAAAAGTTCAAGTAGCAGCTACAACTGCGAGAAGCTTAACAGCTACAACTATAACATACAGTGACCTTAATGGTAATACTATTACGCACACTGGAAATAATGCTATAAATGGTCAAGCTGGTCAAATAAACGATACAGATCTTCAAGGTACTTTTAATTTTAACATAAGGCTCGAAGATAATGAGCAGTTTGGTTTTAGCACAACTAACTCTGCAACTTTAGCATTAAACAGTTCGCATTTTACTCAAACTGGTAACGCATCAATTGTTGAAGGTACAACCTCGGCAACTGTTAATAATAGTGGTACTACAAAGAGAATAGATATTTCTGGAACAGCTTGGTATAACAATGAGTTTGGTACATCGGATACAACTATAACTTTTCCTATAGATAATTATACAGAAATACCTGGTAGTGGTTTACCTGGTGGTGGTAATAGTAATGTACTTACAATAGGAGCCACACAGTACGCTGATATAAGTGATGGTAATGCTTCATTAATATTCCCAAGCGGTGTTGTGCAAGGTGTAACAGGTAGAACAAGTGGATCAACAACAGTAACATACACTTTAGCTGGTATTCAAATAAGTTATCCTGATTTGCCTAGTTTTGTAGATAGCCTAGGTGATGTTACAATAACAGCTGGCGCTGTAACAGGAACACAAACAACAGCTAAATTTAATAACGCAACATATTCAACTAACATAACATCATTTAATGTTTCAAACGCAGGTACTGCAAACTCTGTCGCAACCTATGATGTTACTGTTGCGGTAACTAATTTCTCACCTGCTGTAGCAAGTGGTGATAAATTAAGAATAAGAGTTGATTTTAATTTTCAAAATGATTTTAGTTAAAAAATAAAGATATGCCAAATATAACAGTAGATTTTATTCATCCGTTAAACGAGTCAGTGCAATTAGGAGATATACTATACTATGTTAATCCTGCTAGTGAAGCTATGGCAGGAGATCATGAGTCTAGTGGTACTCAGACACCTATACCAAATAGCAACGCTATTATTGAAGTTGGTGTTATTACCGCTATAAATTATGTAAGTGGCAATGGAAATGCTTTAGGTCAAATAGTAGCAGATATAGAAAACTCAACAGCATTACCTGATAGTAATAGTTTTTTCTTTTTTGGAAAAGATAATAGAGCTAATATGTCTAGTTTATTGGGATATTATGCTGAAGTAGAACTAACAAATAACGATACAAAAAAAGCTGAATTATATAGTGTTGGTTCAGAGATATTTGAATCTAGCAAATAATGTGTAATATATAATATATAAAGTATTAAAAATGAAAAAAAGACAAGGAGAATCACCATTAAAAATAGGACCTGCTGCTGCGTTTATAGGACCAGCGGTTAAATTAGGCATGGGCTTAATTGGCGGTAGAAAAAGAAGAAGAGCTTTAGCTAGAGCTCAAGGTGCATATGATATGCAAAGAAAAAGATATGAAAACATGGATACGTCTAACTTGTATGCTAACCAAGAAAACGTATACGAAGATCAAACTGTTGATCAACAATCAGCTGAGTTTTTAAAATCACAGCAATTACAACAACAGTCTAACATGATGGATCAATTTAGTCAAGCGGCTGGTGGTTCTGGTATAGCTGCATTAGCACAAGCTATGTCACAGCAACAATCACAAAATGCTCAAGCTGCTGCTGCAGATATAAGATCTCAAGAACAAAATATACAACAAAACCAACTAGCACAACAAGCTAAGTTAAATCAACAAGCAATAGCTGGTGAATATCAGAAAAGAGATGCTGATCTTGGAAAGCTAGAGACTATGATGAATTTTGCTGGTCAAGATTTACAAAAAGCTCAAGCTGAGAAAGCAATGCATGATCAAATGGTTGTATCTGGTATTGGTGGTTTAGCTTCTGCAGGTTTAGGCGCTAAAGGTTTTAAATAAAATAAATTATGATAGTACAAGATCCAGGACAATACGGTTATAGATCAGTCAATCCAAAAACAGCTTTTGATATTGGATTTCAACGTGCAACTCAAGGTATGGGTAGTAGTAACCCAACTATGAGCGTAAAAAATATGTACGAACAACAGCTTAGAAACTATTTAAAAAAGCTTCCAGCTGATATGGATCTATCACAAATACCAGATAAATATAGAAACAATTTATCAAATTATCTTTCAAAAAAGAAAAATGAATATGTTAGAAACGCTAATATTATTGATGAGTTAGTTGTTGGTAGCCAAGATTATATGAAGACTGTTGCTAAAATGAACGAAATAAAAAATTCATTTGAAAACTTAAATAGTCAATTTAAGCTGTATGGTGAGAATAAAAAAACTATTATAGAAGATATTGAAGGTCAAACAACCTCTATGTATAACGAAAATCAACAGAACATTAACATGCTCAGAGCAATATATAACGAAGAGTATGATTTAAATATAGATGATTATGGTAATTTATCTTTTATTGGTGATGATGGTGAAATAAAACTAAATGATTTACCAGATTACGGTATAAAAGATTATGAAACAGCTAAAGCTATGATGGACGCTGGTGTAAAAGTTTATCAACTTGGTTATAAATCTGGTGTGGCTTTAACAAAAGAAAATCCTCAATACTTTCAAATAGCAACAGGTTTAAAAGCGGCTATAGATAAAGGTGGTAAAAACTCTTTGATGTCTGTGTTACACGATGGTTTAGTTGGTGATATAGTAATGGCTGATGATCCAATTATCAAGGGTTATATAGAAGATTTTAATAACGGTGAAATACCTTTTGCACAACTACGAGATATAGTAGTAGATAATTATATGAATGTGTTGTTAAAACAATCACAGTTAGGTGTTAAAAATAGGCCAAAAAAATCTAGTAGCTCTAGAGGTAGGGGTGGTAGCGGTGGAAGTAATGCTGGCGGAACTGGTTCTGGTGGTAATTTAACAGCTACTGATAAAAAAGCTTTTAACACTGTTAACATGATAGCCAATGCTTTTGATAATAAAGATATTGTAGCTATAAATAGATTAATGCCTAATAATATAGAAGTTAAAACAACTATTGATCCAACTGTTTTATCAGTCAACGGTGTCGATATTAAGTTTGGAACTAAAAACGGGTTTTTAGATTTATTAGACCAAGCTGGAATTAACCCTATATATTGGCCAAACGTTGATGATGCAGAACCAGATAATAATAATAGCGGCGGAGCTGCTGACAATTTTTAATTAAATTAAAATGAGTAAAACTCCTTTAAAAATAGATGCTAAATTTCAAACATCTCTATATGACGTAGCAGGTGCTAGTTACTTGCCTACAGAAAAACACTTTGAAGTAGAAGAAGATTACGATGAGTATTTAGCAGAAAAAGAAATAGAAGCTAAGCGAGAAAGAGAGTTGTATGAAGAAAAAGTAGAAGACTCTCTGCCTAAACTCTATAAACTTTTAGTTGACAGAGGTGATTACACAAAATCTTTTAACGATTTTACAAATCAATTTTACAACGAAGAAAGTAGATTAAAACTGTTTAATTATTTAGATGAAAAAAACGTATACACTAAGGGATATGAGGCTTTCAATGAACAGTTTTTCTCTAATGATGAAGGTTATTATGATGATTATTTTGTAGATGGAACCTACACAAATAACACAATTGAGTTAGATTATGCTACATCATGGGAAGGTTTATTCGATTCTTTTAGTGAAGGTTTTGGTCAAGGTAAAGCTAGAGCAAGATCTGCAGATGACATAGCCGCAATAATGAACACTGTAAATATAAAGAATATAACAGATGAAGATATTCAAAGTTTTATGGTTGCCATGGTGGATATGCAAGAAAATGGTCCAAGTAGAATAACGGAGATATGGAATAAAAAATATCAAGAGTACGGTGGAGGTGTTATGGGTTGGTTGCGAGCTACCGATGATGTTGGCGCTTCGTTTATGGTAGAGCAGTTTTTATCAAGCATGCTAGGTATGGGTAGTTGGGAATCGCTAAAAGCCGGTTCTGTTGGAGCTGGTGCAGGTGTTGGTACTGCTTTAGCTGTAAATGCTACTGGTGTTGCTTTAGGTACACCTGAAGAAATAGTTACAGTTCCAGTTGGTGCTTTAACTGGTGGTTGGGCTGCTATCAATGGTTATAACGATGCTTTAATGAGCTTTCAACAAACTGTAATGAACGAGCTTGCTGAAAGAGACATGGAGTTTAGTGCAGAAAACTTAAGGGTTTTATTTAATGATGAAGACTTTTTTAAGTCAGCTAGAAACGAAGCTTTAGAAGGAGGTGCTATTATAGCCACAACAGAAGCGTTATTTACTTTTGGTGGTGGTAAACTTGCTTCTAAAATAGTTAATCCTGGAACAGTTGTAAAAGGTAATCGTTTTGTGCCTTCTTTAACAACAATAAAGAAAGGTGGAGTTATAACAGGTTCAGAAATGATTGGTGGTTCTGCTGGTGAAGCAACACGTTTGTTTGTTCAAGGAAAAGAAATGGATGCAGCTGAAATAATAAACGAAGGTGTTATTGGTTTAGTAGGTGCTCCAGTAACAGGAGGAATAACTTTATTATCAAACGTTAGAAGTGGTGTTTATAAAGTAAACGGTAAAACAGTTACAGCTGAGCAAATGCAAGATATTGTAGATACAGCTACGCCAGAGCAATTAACAGGCATGAATATTGTAATAAAAAACGATAAAGAGTTATCAAATTACATAAACAAAGTGCAAACAGAAACTGCTTTAAAATTAAATATAAACGATAGGGTTACAAATAAAGCTGATAGAGAAGCTTTGTTTGAGCTCGAAAGAAGAGCATTAAGATTTGTTGGTGATAATTCTTCTTTTGCAAAATCACAATTAAAAGATATACAAGAACAAATAAACTTTATAAATAATAAATACTCTACAAAAGGTAGAAAATCTAAAGCTGCAAAACAAAACGAAGCAGATAGGCAAAAAGTTAGAGACGCTATAATAAAAAGAAAAACAGAAGAAAATATTAGTTTTTTAGAGACTGGAGCTCAACAAGTAGGATTACCTACTGATATTTCAAACTCTAATAAAAAGTTTGCAGATACTATTAAGAAAAACAATATAAAGTTAAATAAAAAACAAAAATCACAACTAGGTAGTATAGGTGGTTTTATTCATAATGGTAAGATATATATAAATAGACAAGCCGCTGCCAAAACTTTTCAAGTAAACGTAGGAGCGCACGAGTTGTTACACGGTATACTTAATTCTAAAGTTAAAAACCAAAAGCAATTGGTAAACGATATACAAAGAATAGTGTCACCAAATATCAATGCAGCTATTATAAAAAGGATGCAAGACAGAGGTTATACTAGAGGTAAACAACACCAAGAGTATCTAACAGTTATGTCTGACATGTTAAACCCAACTGATAGATCTGCAGCAGCTATGACTGTAAAAGGTTTGTTTAAGCAACAAGGTTTTGTAGATCAGATAAAACAATTTTTTATAAAAGTTTTTAGAAAATTTGGATACGGAAATATAGATTTCAATAAAGCTGAAGATGTTATAGCATTTATGCAAGAATACACTGAAAGTGTTAAGAAGGGTAAGCTATCTAACTCTTTAGTTGATGAAATAGGACAATTAACACAAGAGCAAGCTACATTTTCAGAACCTCAATTTTCTTTAAATGAAGTTAATTCTCAATTAGTAAACGACATATATAGAGAACAAGGTATAACTGATCTTAGTGCTTTTGAAATGCTAGGTGTGTTAAGGCCAACTGCAGAAGGTATAGCTCGTAGATACGAACAAAGACCAAACTATAATCAAATGTCTGACATACTCGTAGATGAAATACAAACTGGAGAAAGAGGTATGCTAGATGTTATTAGAAGTTATCCAGAGTATGTTAGAAAACAACAACTGCAAGGTTTAGAACCAGCTCCGCTTTCTGGTTTTTTAAATAACGCTTTTTCTACAAAAACTGGTTTTAAAAGATATGTAGAAATAGCTGATAGAGTTCTAGGTAAAGACGAAGGTAGTCAATTTGTAACAAGTTTAGATGATACAACTCAACAAGTTGCTGATCAACCTACTCAAACAGAAAAAAGTAAACCAGTTACAAAGATAGATCCTAGAGATATGCTTAGTAACAAAAATAAAAAAGCATATAACGACGCGGTAAACATAGAAAACATTGATCAAGAGAATATTAGTTTTAAAAAATTAAAAGGTCAAGCTAGCGAAGTAACAGCTAATGAAGTTGGTATACCTGTAAGTAAATTAAAACCAGCTAATAATTTTAGCAAAGGTGATTTAATAAACTCATCTAAGTTTATATATAAAAATGTTTCCCAAATAAGAAAGCTAATGCCAAAAGGCGCTGTTTTAGAGGCTGCTACAGACTCACTAATAGGTACTTCAACTGGTGTGCAAAAATCATTATTAGATGCTTTTTATACGAAACAAGAAAGAGTTACGAAAGGAGCTGGAATATATCCACATGCCTTAAACAAGTTAACAGATAATTCGATATTAGAAGCTTTAGGTATTGATAACGAAGGTAAACCTATAAAAGGTTTGTCACCTAGATCAACTGAAGCTCAGAGACAAAAAGCAATTATAAACCTAGTAGACAAACTAATATCTAACACCGTTGTTAGAGAGAAACTAAAAGAACAAGGTGTTTCACCTAATGTTATACAAGACATACAAGCTGGAACTTCTGACGTACAATTTAGTCAAACAAGTAAAGACTTAGCAGAAAAATATGGTTTGCTAGATACTTACCCAGACATAACAGGTAACTCAAGTAAAAGTATAGATGATGGTTTTAACGCTACTGAATATTATATAAGTGAAATTAAGAGAGCAATATATCCTGTTTTTGAGAAAAATAGTCCAGGTTTATTAAATGCTGGTGAATTTGTAAATGGTTTAAATTTAAGAAATTATAAGGCTGTAAAAGTATTTTTAAGAGCTAAACTAAATGATATAAAATTTGTAAAAGGTAAATACCCTAAAAGAGATTTTGCTAAATATGTTGGTAAAACAGTTAAAGACATAGAGAAAAACAAAGGTAAAATACCTGAATACAACAAGCAGGTTGAAATAAACTTTGATGCTTTTTGGCGTAACATAAATGAAATACTAACAAAAGACCCTAAAGCTCTTGGCGTTGTTTTACAGTGGTTAGAAAATGCTGTAAGCTCTAAAACACACCCTCATAGAGGTGGTGCTCAGTTTACTCATTATGATAAAAACAACACTGGTAAAGTTTATCTTGAGCACGCTTTACAAAATGTAAATGCTTATGTTACTTTAATAGATGCTATCATGGATCCAAATCAAAATTTTGAGTCTACACTAGCTGCTTTAAAAAAGAACTACAAGTTGATTGGTATAAGCTACGCTGATAATAAAAGTCTAGATCAAAGTGATTTAAAAAACAACATGGATCTTACTGGTGAGTGGAACGTGTTTGATAATAATTGGTTTGAAAGATACTTCAATGAAACAATGGCTGCTTTAAATTTTGTTAGTACTGAAAACTTAATAAACGCTGAAACAGGTAAATCGTTTTTAGAAGAATATGGTATTAGCTCAGAGGGTCACAAGATAACAAAAGATTTACAGTTGTCTATAAACGAAGTAAATAAAAATAGCAAAATATTAGACGCGTTACAACAAGGTAGATTAAAAAACAAACCTGAAAAAGGTATTAGTGTTTTTGATTTTGATGACACTTTAGCTCAAACAAATAGTCAAGTTATAGTTACTATGCCTGACGGTAGTGTAAATAAAATTAACGCAACAGAGTTTGCTCAACAATCAGCTGATCTTGAAGCAGCTGGTGCTACATTTGATTTCACTGAGTTTAATAAAGTTATAGAAGGTAAAAAAGGTCCTTTATTTGAACTAGCTTTAAGAAGGCAAGATAAGTTTACAAGTAAAGATATATTTGTTTTAACAGCTAGACCTCAAGAAGCAGCTTATGCAATACATGCTTTTTTAAAAGGTATTGGATTAGAAATACCTATAGAAAACATAACTGGATTAGAAGATGGTAGACCTCAAGCAAAAGCTGATTGGATAATAGGTAAAGCAGCTGAAGGTTATAATAATTTTTATTTTGCAGATGATGCTTATAAAAATGTAAGAGCTGTTCAAAATGTTTTAAATCAAATAGATGTTAAATCAGATGTACAACAAGCTAAAATTCAAACAAGCTTAAGTAATGAGTTTAACTCTATATTAGAAGACACAAAAGGTATTGATAGACAAAAAAGATTTTCTAATGCAGCTGCTAAATCAAGAGGTAAAGCAGCTGATAAGTTTGAGTTTTTCTTACCTCCATCAGCAGAAGACTTTGTTGGTTTGATTTATGCTTTCTTAGATAAAGGTAAAAGAGGAGAAAAACAATTAAAGTTTTTTGAGAATAATTTAATAAAACCTTTCGCTAGAGCAATACAAGAAATAAACAGCGCTAAACAAGCTTACGCTACTAATTATAGAAAACTACAAAAACATTATCCGGAAGTTAAAAAAATATTACAAAGAAAAACAGATTATAACGATTTTACTTATGATGCTGCTATAAGAGTTTATTTATGGGATAAGCTTGGTTACAAAATACCTGGAATATCTAAAACAGATCAAAAAAGATTATCTAGCATAGTAAAAAATGATACTTCATTAAAAGGATATGCTGAGATACTAAATAATATAACTGGTAAAAAGAACTTTCCAGAACCCAACGAAAACTGGGTTATAGGTACTATAGTTTCTGATATAAACGATATAACTCAAAGAGTTGGTAGAAAAAGATTTTTAGCTGACTGGATAGAAAATAAAAACGAAATATTTAGTCCAGAGAATTTAAATAAGATAGAAGCACTATATGGCACTGGTTTTAGAGAAGCTTTGGAAGATATGACGTATCGTATGGAAAACGGTACAAATAGACAAAGCGGTAATAATAAACTAACAAATAGCTTTTTAAACTGGGTAAATAATTCTGTAGGTGCTATAATGTTCTTTAACTTTAGATCTGCAACGCTGCAAACAATATCTTTATTTAACTTTATAAATTGGTCTGATAACAACCCGATTAAATTTGCATCAGCTGTTTTAAATACAAGGCAATACGCTAAAGACTTTGCTATGATATTTAATTCAGACATGTTAAAGCAAAGAAGAAGAGGTTTACAAACAGATGTTAACGAAGCTGAAATAGCTAGAGCAATGAACACTTCTACCAACAAGCCAGCAGCTATATTAAGATATTTGTTACAAAAAGGTTTTATACCTACGCAAATGGCTGATAGTTTTGCAATTGCTTCTGGTGGTGCAACATTTTATAGAAATAGACTGAACACATACTTAAAACAAGGTATGGATCAAAAACAAGCCGAACAAAAGGCTTTTACTGATTTTGCAGAAGCTTCTGAAAAAGCTCAGCAGTCTGCTAGACCCGATATGATTAGCATGCAACAAGCTAGTCCATTAGGTAGATTAATATTAGCTTTTCAAAATACACCTATGCAGTATATGAGATTAACAAAGAAAGCTTTTCTTGATCTTAAAAATGGAAGAGGTGATTGGAAAACAAACGTGTCTAAACTAGTTTATTATGTGGCAATACAAAACTTAATATTCTCTGTATTATCTAACGCTATGTTTGGTATGTTGTTTGATGATGAAGAAGAAGAGATGTGGGATAAGAAGAAAGGTAGAGTTGTTAACAATATGCTTGACACTATTTTAAGAGGATCTGGTGTTTATGGAGCTGCAGCTTCTACGATTAAAAACATGATAATGAGGTTCCAATATGAAGCTGGAAAAGATAGAAACCCAGATTATACTTATGTTATGATTGAAGGTTTAAATCTATCACCACCAGTTGGTTCTAAGGCTAGAAAATTGTATAACGCTTTGCAGTCTTATAAATTTGATGCTGACGAAATGGAAGCTGCAGGATTTAGCTTAGATAACCCTGGATTACTAGCTATAGGTAATGTTTTATCTGCAACAGCAAATATACCTCTTGACAGAGCTGTAATGATATTAAACAATATTAAAGAAGCTTCTGATAGCGAAAACGAAGCTTGGCAGAGAATAGCTATGTTATTAGGTTGGAACACTTGGGATGTTGGTGTTGATCCTTATGGTGATATAGAAATACCTAGCAAAAGCAGTAAAGGTAGAAAAAAGAAGCCGCCTGCATCTATAAAAAGAAATTAAAATAAACTAAAAACAAGTAATATTAAAAAGATAAAGTCACTTTACTATGAAAAAAATATTAACCATACTAACTATACTAATAACGTTTAATTTACAAGCGCAGGAAAAGAAAAACATTTTTAAAGAATTATATAGTGATTTTTTAAAATATGGAACTTTATATGCAGCTGGTAATATAGAAAACGCTCAATCAGTTCAACCTAATTATTTCATACGTACAAATCCAGATGACTTCTACGGTATACCACAAGTAGAAGACAGAGCTAAATACCATCCTTTTAATTATAGGTATGGTTTTGGTATACGTAAACTAGGTAGGTTTGGATATGAAAAAAAACCTGGTAACTTCTGGACTGGTAATCAAGCTGTAGAAAAACAAGTAGGTTT